>WNFI01493479.1_pt1 | contig 66230 bp, 70 predicted proteins | sample 5400471 | NCBI WGS metagenome assembly WNFI01 (sample SAMN13153348, study PRJNA577476) | soil metagenome | isolation source: 100 cm saprolite on Douglas fir-dominated hillslope | place: USA:California | collected 2013-09-17 | reverse complement strand
CTCGCGTGGTTCGCGGAAGGCTCGCCCGCCTTCGACGAATATGTCGATGCCGTGCACTGGGCGCAGGACTACGCGCTGGAGAACCGGCGCGAAATGATCCGCGCAGTCCTCGCCTCCATGGAGCCGCACGTGCCGCCGTTCCGCATCGTCGACGAAGCCATCGAATGCCACCACAACTACGTGGCGCGAGAGACGCATTTCGGTGAGAACCTGCTGGTCACGCGCAAGGGCGCCATCCGGGCGGGTGCGGGCGAGCTGGGCATCATCCCCGGCAGCATGGGCGCGAAATCGTTCATCGTGCGCGGCAAGGGCAATCCAGAGTCGTTCTGCTCGTGCGCGCACGGTGCGGGGCGCCTCATGAGCCGCACGGAGGCTAAACGGCGTTTTTCGCAGGCCGACGTGGAGCGCCAGACTTCGGGCGTCGAATGCCGCAAGGACGCCGGAGTGATCGACGAGATTCCCGGAGCCTATAAGTCGATCGACGCGGTGATGGCGAACCAGTCGGACTTGGTGGACATCGTGCACACCTTGAAGCAGGTGGTGTGCGTGAAGGGGTAGACCGGCACGGCGATTATCATAGGGATCCTTCCGCAATAACGGCCCACGCGATGAGCCTCATCGATACCCGCAGCGCCCAGATGTTTCCGGTGCTCAACAAAGAGCAGATCGAAACCGCGAAACGGTTTGCCAGCGGCCCCGCGCGCCAGTTCGCTCCCGGTGAAGTCATATTCCAGGTGGGCGAACGAAACGTGCCCGCGTGGCTCGTGCTCGAGGGCGGGATCGAAGTCGTCCGCCGCGAAGGGCTCGACCGCGAGGTGGCCATCACCACGCACCGCGTCGGCCAATTCAGCGGCGAGATCAACCAGCTCGCTGGAAGGTCCGCGATTGCCGCGGGACGCGCTGGCTCCGATGGCTGCAAGGCGGTGCCGTTCGACGCGGCCCACCTTCGCGCGCTGATGGTCGGCTCCGCGGAGGTCGGCGAAGTGGTCATGCGCGCCTTCATCCTGCGCCGTGTGGGACTCATCGAGGAGGGTGGCAGCGGAACGATCCTGGTGGACAACGCCGGTTCACCGGATCTGGTGCGGCTGCAGGGATTTCTCACCCGCAACGGATATCCGTACTCCGTCCTGGACGCCTCCACCAATGAGGAAGGCCGTGCCATCGTGGAACGCTTTGGCGTGAACGCCGAGGATCTGCCATTGATGGTGTGCCCGGACGGAACTGTGCTCAAGCGGCCCAGCGACGTGCAAGCGGGCATATGCCTTGGTATAACGCCAGACCTCGATCCCCAAACCCTCTACGACGTGGCCGTCATCGGAGCCGGGCCCGCCGGCCTTGCCACCGCGGTTTACGCCGCCTCCGAGGGCCTGTCGGTGTTGGTGCTCGACCAACGCGCCATCGGGGGGCAAGCCGGCGCCTCCGCTCGCATCGAAAACTATCTCGGCTTTCCCACCGGCATCTCGGGCCAGGCGCTGGCGGGGCGCGCCTTCACGCAAGCGGTGAAGTTCGGCGCCCAGCTGGCACTCCCCCTCGAAGCCGCGCGGCTCGATTGCGACAATCCCGACAAGGTCCTGCGCGTCGAGCTTACGAATGGCCACGTGGCGCAGTCACGAACCGTGGTGATCGCATCCGGCGCGCGCTATCGCCAACTGGACGTCTCGAACCTCTCGACTTTCGAGGGCAACGGAGTTTCCTACTGGGCCTCTCCCATCGAGGCCAAGCTGTGCGAGGGCGAGGAAATTGCGCTGGTCGGCGGCGGGAATTCAGCCGGCCAGGCAGTCGTGTTTCTCGCGCCCAGGGCGAAGCGCCTGCATCTCCTGGTGCGCGGCGCGGGACTCGAGGCGACGATGTCGCGGTATCTCATCGATCGCATCAAGGCGCTGCCGAATGTCGAATTGCACGTGCGCACGGAAGTCGTCGCACTCGAAGGCGATCGCACGACGGGCCTCACCGCCGCGACGATCCGTGACCGCGCGAGCGGCGCCACCCGCACCTGTCCGCTGCGCCATCTCTTCCTCTTCATCGGCGCCGATCCCAACGGCGCGTGGCTGCAGGGATGCGTCGCGCTGGACAACAAGGGCTTCGTGCTCACGGGCCTGGACCTTCCGGACTCGGCGACAGGCGCTCGGCGCCGCGCGCTGTTCACGCTGGAAACCAGCGTGCCCGGGGTGTTCGCCATCGGCGATGTTCGCGCCGGTTCCGCAAAGCGCGTGGCGGCGGCAGTTGGGGAAGGCGCGGCGGTGGTTGCGCAGGTCCACGCGGCGCTGGCACTCAAGGCCCAGCACGCCTGACACGCCGATGCAGGGCTAATTCTTCGGCGCGAGCACCACGATCACGAAGCTGCCGGGAACCATCGTTGCTCGTGGCTTCGGTTGCTCCGGAGTCGGCGCAGCGGGTGGCGTGAACGATGCCGCGGGCAGGTAGATGCGATGGGTGGTCGAATCCAGCGCGATGGTCCGCGCGCTCTTTTGGGTGTCGACGGTACCGGCAACGGCATATCGACCGGCTTCGTTGCTCTTCACGACGGTCACCGTGCCTTCGCCATTCGAGCTGAAAGCCAGGTTCAGGACCGGATCGAATTCCGCACCGTCTACATCGGCGCCGATCGGCAGCTCATCGACGACACTTCCGGATCTCGCGTCCACGACGATCATTTTCTTGTTGTGGCAGACCGAGAAGAGCCGATCTCGCTTCCGGTCTATGGCAAGGCCGGTGGGCTCTTCACAGGTTCCGAGAGGCAGGTATCCGGATACGGCGAGGGTCGCCGAATCGATGACGGCGATGGAATTCTTGTCCTCGATGTTGACGAACACGCGGCCCCGACCGTCCGCGACCGCGACCTCGGGCTTTCCCGATACCGCGATCGTGCCGACGACCTTTCGGGTGGCGGCATCGATCGCCGTGACATTGGCCGTCCGGCCGTTGAAGGTGAAAACGCGCTTCGACGCGCCATCGTAGAGAATCGCGTCCGGATTGCCGCCCGTCACCCTGAGGGTCTCGATGACCGCAAGCGTATCCAGGTCGAACACCGTCACCGAGTCGCTTCGGCCGTTGCTGGTAAAGCCGAGGGAATCCGCGATTGCCACGCCGTGAACGCCTGGCGTCCCCGGCAAGTCTCCGACAACCTTTCCGGAGCGGGCGTCCACGACCTGCACGTGGTCGCCTCGGCTGACATATAGCCGATGCCGCTTCTCGTCGACCGAGATGAAATCCCAGCCGCCCGTGCCCCCGATGGGATATTTCGCGATGACTTCGTAGCTCGTCGCGCGCGAAGGCACACCCTCGCTCACGTGGGCGCAGCCGCTCGTCCCTGCAACGACCAATATGCACAGCGATAGAAGGATCGTTTTCATGGCATAGGCTTACGTTAAACGCACTTTCCTTGCGCATTCGACCATTCGAGCTGCACGGTGTAGCCGGCAATCTTCTTGAAGTTCCACGCGCAGATGTCGCCGATTTCGCCATTCCTGTCGTCATACCAGCCTTTGCCCGGCACGGGATCCGTGATCGCCTCGCACAACTCGTGCGAGCTCGTGCCGGTGAGGGCGTCGAAGGCGACCATGCCTCCGAGGCAACCGTTGCACGATGGATAGGGCATCACCGCGTAATAGGTCGAGCCCGCGTGATCATGGTAGCCGCAATAGTTCTGGCACGACTTGCTGCCGCCCATGATCGAGACGACGCCGGGCTCGAGGTAAATGAAATACAGGGTGTCGGCATCGTTCTTCGGCACGACCTTCGTCTTGATCCACCCCGCGAGCGCAGCCCGGATCGCCGAGTCGGTGACGCTGCCGACGGGTGCCGCGAGCGTGATCACCCTCGTGCCGATGAAGGCGCCATGGCCGATCGCTTTTCCGGGCACGCTGTATTCGGAGAGCTGATCGATCAACGGGCTCGCCAGGATGCCGGTGAAGAACTGGTTCACGTTCGCCATGAGCGGCTGCGCCGTGGCTGAGCTCTGCCATTGGTTGCCCCAGAAGATCGTGAAGACCTTGACGTTCTGGAGAAGCGGGCCGCCTCGATAGGTGAGTCTCGCCAGCAGCGGCGCAAGGTGCGGCTTGCCGTCGAACAAATCGCCCTTGTCTCTTTGCGCCCCCTCGGGTGCGAACGATGGCTTCGGATAGTGCAGCGGCACGATCCGGACGGCTTCGCCTTCGACGAACTTGGGCTTCCTCACGGTGCGCGGCTTGCTTATCGTTGCCATTGCGGACGGCTACGGGCTAACGGACGCTGAAGGGCGCGGAGTACGGACGCCCGGACACGATGCCGCCGGTCACCGTCTGCGCCGGGCGCAGGTACACCTTGCCCTGGCGCTTGTTGTTGCGCGTGTCGACGAATTCCACCGGACCTTCGACGACATCGAGGATCGTGACGTCGCCGGGGGCGCCTACCTCGAGAGTTCCGAGCTTCGGCATCTTCCCGATGGCGCGCGCCGCGTTGATGGTCGCCATCGCGACGACCTGCTCGAGCGAGAAGCCCATGTTGAGGAACTTGCTCATCACCCACGTTAGGTACGGCATTCCGGGCGAGTTCCCGGAGAACACATGGATGTCCGAGGAGATCGTGTCGGGATTCGCGCCTTGCGCGATCGCGGCCTCCGCGACGGTGTAGTCGAACGATCCCCCGCCATGTCCCACGTCGAAATGCACGCCGCGGCGCTTCGCCTCCAGCGCAGCGGGCAGGAGCTTGCCGTCCTGCACGATGTTGGTGAACTGGTTGGAGAGGTTCGGCGCGCCCGAGTAGCAATGCGTGAGGATGTCGCGCGGACGCAGCGTGTTGAGGATGTCCGTCATGAGCTGCGGAGTCTCGACGCCGCCGATGTGACACATCACCTTGGCGCCCTGCACTCCCGAGAGCTCGCAGGCGCGAATGGCGCGCTTCAACGGCTCAAGGCCGTTCTTCGCGATCACGTTCTCCGACATGCGCACCTTGATGCCGATGACAATGTCCGCGTTCTCGGCGAGAGTGCGCGCGGCGTCCTCGGTACGCGCGTAGTCGATGTTGTAGAGCTCGGCGATCGGGAATCCCGCGAGGCCGATGTTGGCGATGTGCACGAAGGCGTAGAGCCGGGTGCGTGTCGAGCCGACGATGAAGCGCCGGAAGGCCGCGAAATTGTTGGCGCCCGCGTCTCCCGCGGAGATCGCCGTGGTGGTCCCCTGCGCCGGAATCAGCTCATCGGCCGGGATGCCGATCGCCGAGCCGTATGGATAGGTGTGGGCGTGCAGGTCGATGAGGCCCGGCGTGACGAGCTTGCCCTTTGCGTCGACCACGCGCAGCGCGCGCTCGGGCGCGATGCCGGCTTCCACCGCCTCGATCACGCCATTCCTGATCCCGATATCGCGTGCGCCACGCAGGCGCTGCGACGGGTCGAGGACCTCGCCGCCGCGAACGAGGAGGTCGAACTTGTCGTTGGGACCCATTGCCGCGCGTACGGCTCCGGGAAGGGCGAGGGCGGCGAAGGACAAAACGAAGCGGCGGCGGTCGATCGTATTCTTGCTCACGGCGGTCTCCTCTTTCGGGTTTTCGGTTTGTTATCCCAAGGCCTGCGTGACATCGTCCATCAAATCTTCGACATGCTCAATGCCGATCGAAAGGCGCACCAGGTCCGTCGGGCACAACGTGCCCGGCCCTTCGACGCTCGCGCGATGCTCGGCGAGGCTCTCCACCGATCCGAGCGAGGTCGCCTGCTTGAAGACGCGCAGCCGGTTGGTGAAATCCTTCGCAGCCTGCTCGCCCGCCTTCAACCGCACTGAGATCATCGCACCGAAGCCGCCCGACATCTGCTTCGAGGCGACGACGTGTCCCGGATGCGATTTCAACCCGGGATAGAGAACGTGGGAGAGCTTGGGATGGGACTCGAAGCGCTGCGCGATCGCCATCGCGTTGGCGCAAGCCGTCGCCACGCGAATGTGCAGCGTGCGCATCCCGCGCAACAGCAGCCACGCCTCGAAGGGTCCCAGCACCGCGCCGCCGCCGCCACGCACGTAGCGGATTCGCTGCCACAGCTCGTCGTCGGTCTTCGTCGCAAGCGCACCCGCGATCACATCGGAATGTCCGTTCAGGTATTTGGTGGCCGAATGCATCACGATGCTGGCACCCAGGTCGAGCGGGCATGTGAGCATCGGTGTGGCCGCCGTCGAATCGACCGCGACGATCGCGCCGACTTCGCGCGCGATGCCGCTCGCCGCCGCGATATCGGTGATATCCCAGGTCGGGTTCGCCGGCGTCTCGATCCAGATCACGCGCGGCTTGCGCCCGCGCGCCTTCGCGGCGAGGTCGTCGATCGAGGCGTTGTCGTAGAGCTCCACCCCCAGGCCCCGCGGCGCGGCGAATTCCAGCAGCCATTTGCGAAACGCCCAGTACATGTTTCGCGGGACGACAACGTTGTCTCCCGGAAGGAGCGCCTGGAAGACCGCCGCCGAGGCCGCCTGCCCCGAGGAAAACAGCAGCGCCGCCTTCGCGTGCTCGAGTGCGGCGATCAGCGCCTCGGCCTGATCGTAGCCGGGATTGTCGGCGCGCGAATAGACGCGCCCGCCCGGGTACGAGCCGTCCGCCCCGCGCTCATAGGTTGTGGCGACGTGGATCGGGGGTACGATCTCGCGGTAGGTGTCGGTCACCCGCCCCAGGCCCTGGGCGGCGAGCGTTTCGGGGCGCAGATCGGTCTTTTTCGAGGTCATTGTTCGTCACGGCCCAACATGAGTATCCCCCAGAATATTCCATCCGGGCCCGGTCATCCCCGCAACCGCCTCGGACGTTCGTAATAGGTTGCACGGCGCGAAACCTGTGCGCACAAATCGACTCTAATGCCCAGGAGGTGGACGGTCATGATCAAACGTATCTTGCTGGTGGGAGTTCTCGTTGGTTTGGCGGGGTGTGTGAGTACCGAGGAGCGTTCCGCGCGAATGCAGGCGGAAGTGGACACGATGATCAGGACTTACGGGCCGGCCTGCGAGAAGCTCGGTTACAAGCCCGAAAGCGAAGGATGGCGCGACTGCGTGCTGCGCCTCTCGGCCCGGGACGAGCGGCGCTATACCCGGTATCCGACCTCGACCAGCTGCTTCGGGCATCGGGGCTTCTTCAACTGCACGACGTTCTGACGACCGCGTCCGGAGGCAAAAAGGGGCCGCTCTTCGCGGCCCTTTTTCTTGGTTCTGGCAAGATAGCGCGGCCCAACCTCCACGGTCGATCCCCATGGCGCTGATACAACTCACCGAAGAGCAGATTCGCACCTGGACACGCGCGCAGAAGGACGAGTGGTGGCTGAAGAACGTCTACCGCGGCGACATGCCGCAGCTCACCCTGCGCTCGGGGGCGACCGGATTCCTGCTCGGCGGCGTGCTCGCGGCCACCGCGCTCTACATCGCCGCCAAGACCGGAATCACGATCGGCGTCGGGCTCACCTCCGTGATCCTCGCCTTCGCGATGTACCGGATCATGAATGGCGCCGGGCTGGCGCAGGACTTCACCATCCTCGAGAACAACTGCACGCAGTCGATCGCGACCGCCGCGGGATACATGGTCTCGCCGCTGATCGCCGCCCTCGCGGCGTACATGCTGGTCACGAGCCACATCCCGCCATGGTGGCACCTGGTGCTGTGGATGTGCGTGTGCTCCACACTCGGCGTGCTGCTGGCGTTCCCGATGAAGCGCCGCTTCATCAACGACGAGCAGCTGCCGTTTCCCGAGGGGCGGGCGAGCGGCGTGGTACTCGATGCGCTCTACACGGGCGCGGCGGGAGCCGGGATGTACCGGGCGAAGCTCCTCGCTTTCACCGCCCTGGGCACAGGTCTTTACCAATTCATCATCAGCGACGGCTGGATGAAGCTGCTGCAGTTCAAGATCCTGCGCATGCACCAGTGGGCCGGGATGAAGGAGCCGTGGACGTTTCACGAGCGGGTGGATAGCTACTACTACGCGGCGGCGGCGTACATCCCCCGAATTCTCGGCACGGACATTCGCCAGCTCGGGCTTCGGCTCACGCTCGATGCGGCCATGCTGGGCATCGGCGGCCTGATGGGCATCGCGGTCGCGACGAGCTGCCTGCTCGGCGGCTTCATCAATTTCGTGATCCTCGCCCCGATCATGATCGAGCACGGCGACATCGTGCAGCGCATCGCTCCCAACGGCTCCACCGTGCCGATCTCGCGCGCCGAGATCGTCAACCAGTGGTCGCTGTGGTGGGGTGTGACGATGATGGTGGTGGGGTCGCTGGTGAGCCTGCTCGGCCGGCCCGAGGTCTTCCTGAGCGCCTTCAAGTCGATGCGCCGCGAGAAGACGGACACGGGAGTCGACGTGCTGCGGCACATCGAGTTTCCGCTGTGGATTTCCGTGGTCGGCATTCCGATCTTCAGCGTGCTCGGCGCGTGGGTCTCGCATTCGCTGTTCGGCGTGCCGTGGCTGCTCGCGTTCATCTCGCTGCCGCTCATCTTCGTATTGAGCATCATCTGCGCCAATTCGATGGCGCTCACGTCGTGGACGCCCACGGGCGCGCTGAGCAAGATCACCCAATTCAGCATGGGCGCGATCGACCGCACCAACCCGGCGAGCAACCTCATTCCCGCGGGCATGACCGGGGAGATCGCCTCCAATGCGTCCAACCTGCTCTCCGACATCAAGCCCGGCTACATGCTCGGCGGCAAGCCGCGCCAGCAAGCAGTCGGACACGTGATCGGAATTCTCACGGGCGCGCTCACCTCGGTGCCGCTCTTCTTCCTGCTCTTCCTCACGCCCGACGCGAATGGCGTGCGCTCCACCGCGACGATCATCTCCGAGCAGTTCTCGATGCCCGGCGCGATCCAGTGGAAAGGGGTGGCCGAGATCATCTCCAAGGGGGTGGGCGCGCTGCCCTACACCGCGGTCGTTTCCATGATCGTGGCGGCGGTTTCCGCGGCGGCCATTGAGATCGCCAAGATCGTGACCAAAGGCCGCTTTCCGCTATCCGCCGTGTCGATCGGCTTGGGCGTGATCCTGCCACCCGAATCCACGCTCATGATGTGGGTCGGCGCGATGATCTTCTGGTGGATGGCGCGCCGCAACCAGACGCCGGGAACGCGCGGGCGCGAAACCTGGGTGAACGGCTACGAAGCCATCTGCGCGGGCCTGATTTCAGGCTCCGCGCTGATGGGGATCGGCAACGCGATCATCAACGTGCTGCTGAACTGATCACTTCACCTGCTCGTCGTGCTTTTCCTTGTAGATGCGCTTGCTCTGGTTGTTCTCGCGCGCCTGCACGCGCGCCTGTTCCTTCGCGCCCATGTGGCCGTCCGCGCCCGCGCGAGCTTCGGCTGAAGTGACCCGCGCCTGCCCGCGCTCGAGCTTGGCCGCCTCGTGCGTGGTGAGCTGCCCCGACTGCACGCCCTGCTCGATGCGCTTCTGCTGAATCACGTTACGCTGCACGTCCGCCTGCATGCGCTTGGATGACGCCGAATCCGGATTGCCGGTGCGCTCGTTGTGCTTCAAGCGCGCGATCTCCTTCGACTGCGCGTTCTGCGCTTTCCGGATGCGCGCCTTCTCCGCGTCGGTGAGGGTGCCGTCCTTGTTGGCCTTGGCCTCCAGGCGCTGGACTCTCGCCTGACCTTTCTCGAGCTTGGCCGCTTCCTTGGTCGAAAGCTCGCCTGACTTGAGGCCCTGCTCGATGCGCTCCTGCTGGTTCACGTTGCGCTGAACCTCGGTGCCGGTCGTCTGCGCGGACGCGATGCCGAATGCGGATGCTACGACCGCCGAGAGGGCGGCGAAGGTTCTTTTCATGCTTGTTCCCCTGGGTTCATGGCCAGTTGCCATGGGTTACTCTAACGAGTGGCATCTGGAGCGGCTGACAGCAGGTGTATCCAGATGTTACAGAAAGGAGCTTCAATGGCCGCACAAACGAAGCGCTTCGTGATTCTTCCCACCCGCGGCATCGTCGGGACGAAAAACGTCAGTCACGAAACACTGAACGCGCTCGTCCGGCTCAACCGTCCCGGACGCCGGGCGCTTGCCTTCAGGCGGATCAAGCGGCGCAGGGGCGCGGCACGTGCGGCCAAGCCCGTCCATGTGCGCGTGATCGACTCGATTCGCGCGACGGGCGCGAAGCTGGTGGAGATGACAGACGAGGCGGCGCTCGCGCTGCGGATCGCGAGCCCCGGCCTGCGGATCGTTCCCGAAGTGCGTTTCCAGCTCGCCATCGCACCACGCATCACGGTTGCCGCGTCAGGAAAGGCTGCATTCCCGAAGGCGGCGCTTGCCGGCACGAAAGTTCAAGTGGTAACCGACGACGGCAAGGCGTTGCCCGATGTCACGGTCGTCGCGTTCACCGATTGGGCGAAAAAAATCGGCGCCGAAGGAATGACCAACGCGAAAGGCGAGGCGAATCTCTCACTACCGGCGTCGACGAAGAAGCTGCAGCGTGTCCTTCTCTACGCCGAGCACACCGGTTGGCCGGTGATTCGCGACAACGTTGCCCTCGACGGCAAGCCTTTCAAGGTTCCGCGCATCGCACTCGATTTCACCGACAGCCGCGCGAAAGCCTATGCGCCCTTCAATGTCGCCGACGGAAGGACCGTGAAGGTCGGCATCCTCGACACCGGCGCCGGCCCGCACGCGGCACTCAAGATCGCAAAAGGCGTTTCGGCGGTCACCGAAGACAAGGACACGGGCTACAACGACACGGAAGGCCACGGAACGCACGTGGCGGGGGTGATCGCCGCGCGGGCGGCCGGCTTCACGGGAATCGCCCCATCGGTCGCCCTCAACATCTATCGCGTTTTTCCTCGCTCCGGAAAAGGTGCCTCGAACTTCGACATCGCGAAGGCCATCGACATGGCGATCGCCGATGGCTGCGACCTCATCAACATGAGCCTGGGCGGCGGGCCGATGGACGCGGTCACCGACGAGGCGATCAAGGAGGCGCGCGCGAAGGGAACCATCTGCGTGATCGCGGCGGGGAACGAATCGGGGCCGGTGTCCAATCCGGGGCGCCATCCGCTCGCGATCTGCGTGTCGGCGATGGGATATCTCGGGGCCTGGCCCGCGGGCGCCGTGCAAACGCTCGACGTCACCAAGCCCTACGGAAAGGGAAACACCTATTTCGCGAAGTTCTCGAACTTCGGGCTCGAAGTCGACCTCACCGGCACCGGATGCGGGATAATCTCCACGTACCCGAACGACCGCTTCGCGGTGATGGACGGCACGTCGATGGCGTGCCCTTGCACCACGGGCGCGCTGGCGCGGCTGCTCGCGAAGGCGCCGAAGATCCTCAAGGCGGCGCGCGACGCCTCTCGCGGCGACCAGATCGTGCAGCTGGCCCTCATGCACGCGCGGGACCTCGGGTTTCCCCCGCCGAAGCAGGGCGCGGGCTTGCTGGAGTGACGCTGGAGAATTGATGGCCCGATATGTTTTCCGCCGCAAGGCGGGGTCCAATCCCTCCGTACGCCGCCTCGCCGAGCGGGCGACGGCGCTGGGCGCCCGCGTCGTGGCCCAGACCGACACCATGCTTCACATCGAGAGCTCCGAGGCGACGGTGAAGAAGCTCAATGTCGACACGGACCATTTCGTCTGCAGCGGAGAAAACCGCTTCTCGCTTCCCACGCCTCCGCGCGTAAAAGTGCGCAAACGCGCCCGCTAGGGCGTTACCGCGTCAGCGCGAAGTCCGGCATCTTGTCGATTCGCCGCCGCGTCTCGCGCTTGGTGCTGCTGCCCACCTTGATCTCGATGTCGGAATTCGCCGCGGCCCGCGTGCTTCCGAGGATCCGCGCCAGAGTCGCGAGCACCGTCACCTTGTCGTCGTCGAAATCGACATGGTGCTTCGCTCCGGACGCGTTGGGATTGCCCGCGGGCAGTCCGCTCGTGGGAGCGATCACGCGGTCGGCCAGGCCATCGTCGAAGAGCTTCTTGATCGCGCGATCCTGTTCGACGAATTTCTGCATCCCGACGATCGGCTCGCCCTCCGGATGGATGAGCGGGATATGCGCCCGATCCTCGAAGGCGTTGGACACCAGGTAGAGAAGCGACTTGTGGTAAATGCCGGCGCAATCGTCGTCCTGCTCCGTTTGATCATCGAGCTGGAAGAGCGCGAAGCGGCCGATGCCTCCCGACTTGATCAAGGGCGCGTACGCGTCCCGGAATAACGCGGTCGTCGCGGCTGGCGCCCACATCGTGCACGTCTCGACGCGCCGTCCCAGGCCGTCGATGCCCTGCATGGGACCCTGCTGAATCGTGCCGCTGGTCGCGAGGTACTGCAGCAGCGGCGCAAGGAAGATGCTTCCGGCGCTGTGGCCCACGACGTGGAACTCGATCTTCGGATCGGCGTTCGCCAGCATTCCGAGCTCGATGAGGACTTGTCGCGCGCCACCGTCCTGGCCCGTCGTCGCGGCGAGCGCGTTTTCCTTCATCTTGGTCCAGGTGTCCTGGCCGCCAAGCGAGCGCGCGAGCGGCTCGAGCATGTCGTCGAGGCGGTCGAGCATGAAGTCCTTGGTCGAATCCAGGAAGCCTTCGGGCCGGCGCTGCGCGGAAGCGCCGCTCAACAATTCCTTCACGATCGTCCAGAAGTCCGAGTTCCAGATGAACGCGAGCGGATAGCACTCCTTCTCGAGCATCGCATCGCGATATTCGTTCACGCGTTGCAGCGCGTCATCCTGCTTCACGAGGCCGCCGTGCGCGTACAGCACGATGCGCTTCTTCTTCCAGGCGGCGGTGATCCGCGGAATGTCGTTGCGAACGATCTCGCGGACCATTTCTGGAGTCGTTCCGATGTCGCCGTGCGGATCGAGCAGCCCGTGGTCGCCGATATTGATCACGTGGGACCGCAGGTCGGCGTAGGACCATGATTTCGCGCGCACCGCTCCGACGAAAACCCGATTCCTCGCGCCATCGGCGGCGCCGAGGCGCACCGGCACGCCCAGCCGCGCCACCCACGCATCGGAGCCGTTCTCGAGCCAGTCGTCGTAGCTGATGTGGCCGAAACCGCTTCTTCCCCAGCTTGCCGACCACGAATTCTGGATCCAGAAACCGTCCGCGTCGTACGCAACGATGGCGAACGCGTGCCCGCCGAGAATCTTGTCGCTCTTCTTGATGAGTCCGTCCTTGCCCGCGTTCTGCCAGCCGCCGTGGACACTGGCGCTCGCGTAGAGAACGCCCGCCTCGGTGATCGCGGAGTGCATGGCGACGAGGCTTTGATGATTGACGCGGAAGTAGGCGCCCAGGGGTCTCCGTGCCGCGTCCTCGGCGCGAGCTTCCCCGAGCGGGGCGCCCGGATGCGACATGGGCCAGAGCGTTTCCCGGCAGACGCCATGCTTGTACCAACCTTTCATCGCGCCGCGGCAGCTCGAGCCCTCGTAGTTCTCGCCCGGCCACTCGTCGTAGCGCCGCGCCAGGTCGTAGAACATGAATGGGCTGATGGATGTCGCGTCGCGTGTCACCTTGTGGGTGCGCAGGAGGTAATGCGCCACGGTCGCGAGCCCGAAGCCGGTGCAGGCGCCGTCCTTGCCCTGGTCGAGCACCGGCACCTTCGCACGCCGGTAGTCTTCGAGCGTCCGATACGCCGGCACTTCCACCAGCGTCGGGATGTACATGTGATCGCGGAAGTCGAGCGTGTCCTTGCGGACGTTGAGAGCGCGGTCGCTGAATGCGACTTTCATGACGAATCCTCCCTTCCAGGCTTATGGGATCTTGCTTTCGACCAGGCGCCGAACGTCGGCGACGGTCTTGCAGTTCTTCATGTCGGTGGGAGCGATGCTCGCGGAGCCGCGACGCCTGGAAACGATCTGGTTCAACTGAACCGCGAGGGCGGAGAGCCCGTAGTCGCTGTATCCGAGGCCCGTGTCCGGTTCGCGCAGCGACACGGCGTCGGTGGCATTGCGGCGAATCGGTGCGAAATCAAGGAGAACGGCCTTCACTTCGTCACTGACCGAAGCCATGCTCACCTCCGCAGGGAATCACGCGGAGGCTATATTACTTCGCGTTGCAAGCCTTGGAGCGCCCCGCCGCATCGAGCCACGCGATCAAGTCCGCGCGCTCCTTCGCATCCGTCACACCCGCATAAGTCATCGTCGTCCCTGGGACGGCCTTGGCGGGATCGGCGAGAAAGCGATCGAGCGTCTTCGCGTCCCAGGTGAGCTTCGAGCGGCGCATTGCGTCCGAATACGGGAATCCCGGAACCCTTCCGGCGTGCCGTCCGAGCAAGCCGCAGTGGCGCGGGCCGACGCGATCGTATTCGAGCGCGTGGCAGGCGAGGCAGCGCGAATAGATTTCCTCGCCGCGGAGCGGATCTCCACGCGTCGCGGCCCGCGAGGGAACGCACGCGAGCGCCACCGCGGCGATCGCGATGGCGCGCGCAATTCCCATCTTCAGGAAACGAACGCGGCAGGAACGGGCGCTTCTCCGACGGCGTTGCGGAGCACCGCCCAATGCATTGCCTCGTCGCCGAGGATGCTCGCGGCCGCTTTGGCGAGATCGCGATTGCCGAAGAGCGGCACCGCGCCGAGATAAGCGCTCACCGCACCTTTCTCGAGCGAGGCGGCGAAGCGCAGCACATCTTCCTGCGTCTTCAGCTTCTCGACGGGAAACGCGTACTTCGCCTTCGCGACCGCGGCCGTTCCGCCGAGCTTGCCGATGGTCTTGGCGAGCACGTCGGCGTGCTCCTTGTGGTGCCCCTGGAACGTGACCGCCAGGTCGAGCACGGGCTTCTTCAAAAGCCCGCTCTCCGCACCTACCTGGTATGCGGCGATCGCCTCCAACTCGGCGGCGAGCGCGGTGTTGAGGATCCGCACATCGGCCTCGGTGGCCGCGCCGCCGGTCTTGGCGAGCGCATCCTTTCCCGCGAGCAGCGCAACCGCGGCACTCGAGAGCACGAGACCTGAAGTTCCGAGGAAAGCGCGCCGCGAATGGCGCAGCAGGGGGTCGTTCGCAAAAGCGAAGAAGGACATATCGATTCTCCTGTGAGTGTGGTGCTAGGGGGCGTTCATTCGCGCGCCAGCGCCAGCTGGGCGAGCACGCGCTCGGTGATTCGGTTGCAGCGTTCTCCGGCGAATGCGAAGGCCTGGTCGATCGCGCGGTCGACTTCCGAGGAAAGGGCCTCGCGCAGCAGGCCCTTGGCGCGGAAGAAACGCGTACGCACGGTGGCCACCGGAATCGCAAGGCTCTCGGCCACTTCCTCGACGCTCATTTCCTCCACCGCACGCAGCACGAACACAGTACGGAACGCATCGGGCAACGCGTCGATCTTCGCTTCGATGAGGCGTCGCGTCTCCGCGCGTACGGCCTGGCGCTCGGGCTGGTTCTCCGGGTTGTCGCTCATGGTCGTCTCCGCGGCCGGGGCCTCGCTGTCGGGGTGGGAATCGAGAACGATCACCTCGGCGCCGCGGCGCAGCTTGCGCGAACGGGCGATGGCCTCGTTCACGACGATGCGGATCAGCCACGTGGAAAGCCTGGCGTCGCCGCGAAAGGAGCCGATCGCGCGATAGGCCTGCAGGTACGCTTCCTGCACCGCGTCTTCGGCCTCCGCGTCGTCGCGCAGGATGCTGCGCGCAGTCCGGAAGAGCGCCTGGTTGTGGCGCGTCATCAGGAATCGAAGGGCTTCGACGTCGCCAAGCGCCACCCGCGCGGCAAGCTCGCTGTCGGTGAGCTTTGCGACGGGCTTCGGGGCGGCAGTGGGAGCGGTGTTCATTGGGCGAATGGTGTTCTCACCCCATTAGATGAACGGAGCGTTCGCCGCGTTCCCGCCGGGGCTATTTCGCCGCCGCGAGCTCCTTCAGGGTGAACGTGTAGCTCACCTTGTCGAGCGGCTTGTGGCACGCGAAGCATTCGGCCTGGTTCACGTTGGGCCGGTGCTGCTTCGCGGTGGTGAAGATGGCGTAGTTCCAGTCTTCGTTGCGCAGCATCTGGGGAATGTCCTTGCCCCAACCCGCCTCGCGCGCCATTGCCGTGTAGAAGATCAGCTGGTCGGGCACGAAGAAGCCGTCGTCGCCCACGAGCGGCTTCTTGTCCGCGTCTTGCTTGGTCGAATATACCTCGGCCAACAACACCGACCCGTTGGGCAGCGTCTTGCCCTCCTTCGCGGCCTGCACCGCCGCCTTGTTGGCGTAGAAGTAGCGCACCTGCCTGGTCGCGGGGAAGTTCATGGTGTGGTACTTGGTGAACGTGGCTTTGTAGCCCTCGGGGAATGGCACGCTCGTCTTGGCTACGTTCGGCAGGAAATCGGACCGCGCCGCGGTCCCGGCGCCGGGCAGAGAGGCAAAGTACGCCGCGACGTTGGCGATCTCGTCGGCGGAGAGCTGGGAGGCCATCGCGTTCATGATCGGATTCTTGCGCGTGCCTTCCTTCAGCGCCTTCAGCTGCGCCTCGATGTAGCCCGCGCGCTGCGCCGCAAGGTTGGGGATGGTCTCGCTCACGCTCACGCCGGAGACGCCATGACAAGCCGCGCACACGACGGCGACCTTGGCCTTGCCGGCCTCGACATCGGCGGCCTGGGAGAACGGAGCGGCGAGCAGGACGGCGGACAGTCCGAGCAGCTTCTTCATGGTTCCCCCCTGGCAAGCTACTGCCGGTAAACGTGCGAGGGACCTAGATTATTCCTAAACGGGTCGTCTCGAAAACGACGCGTCCACGCTCCTTGTCGATCCTGACCGGCCTCAGGAACGACCAAGCGTCCCAGTGATTGGTCACGGTATAGAGTCCCTTGCGCAGCCGCGAGAGGAAGAGCGGCCCGTCGGCGCGGCCGTCGTAGATGAAACGCCCGTCCGCGTCGCGAATGACCACGGGCACTCCCGTAAGGTGGCTCTCGCGCCGGCCATCCCGCTCGACGAATACGATCTCGAGGGGGAATTGTTGGGCCGTGCGCGAGGCCATTCGATGTCTCCGATCGTTGCCTAGCCGAGCTCGATCGGGATGAAGATCTGGCGGTCGTTGCGCTGGACGAGAAGGGCGACGTGCTTGCCGCTCTTCGCCGCCTGGTCGCGCAATTGCTCGGCGGAGCTCACCGGCGTGCCGTTCAACGACAGCACCAGGTCGCCGGGTTCCACGCCCGCGCGCTGCGCCGCGCCGCCCACCTGCTCGCCCGGCAATCCGCCGCGCCCGCCGTTCTGGCTGCGCTCTTCGGAAGTGAGCGGACGCACCGCGAGGCCGAGACGCCCGGCGGGAGCCGCCGGGTCGTTGCTCGCCACGCGCTCGGCCTTGCCTTCGACCGTCGCCACGGTGAGCGTGCGCGCGGCACCCTTGCGCCAGACTTCCATCGAGACGCGGTTGCCGGGGGTGGTGTCGGCCACGAGCATCGGCAGGTCCGAGGAATGCTCGATCGGATTGCCGTCGTACTTGAGGATGATGTCACCCACCTGCACGCCGCCTTTCTCGGCCGGGCTCGCCGCATCGACCGACGAAACCAGCGCGCCGTGCGGGCGATCGAGTCCGAAGGATTGCGCGAGCGTCGAGTTCACCTCCTGCACCGTCACGCCGAGCCGGCCGCGCGAGACTTTGCCGGTCTTCACCAGCTGGTCCTTCACCTTGAGCGCCACTTCGATGGGCACCGCGAACGAGAGTCCCTGGTAGCCGCCGGTGTGCGAATAGATCTGCGAGTTGATGCCGATCACTTCGCCGGCGAGGTTGAAGAGCGGGCCGCCGGAGTTGCCGGGGTTCACCGCGACGTCGGTCTGGATGAACGGCACGTAGGCCGAATCCGGAAGCGAGCGCGCCTTGGCGCTCACGATTCCCGCGGTCACGGAGTTCTCGAAGCCGAACGGCGAGCCGATGGCGACGACCCACTCGCCCACGCTCGCCTCGGTGGACTTGCCCAGGCGAACGGTCGGCAGTGAATGCGCGTCGATCTTGAGCAGCGCCACGTCGGTCTGCTTGTCGGCGCCCACGACCTTCGCCCTGAACTCGCGCCGGTCGGTGAGGCGAATGGTCACGGTGTCGGCATCGGCGACCACGTGCGCATTGGTGAGGATGTAGCCGGCGGGGCTGATGATGAAGCCGGAGCCCTGGCCGCGCATCGGTGTGTCCTGCCCGCCGCGGGGCATTTGCGGCATGCCCTTTCCGCCAAAGCCGAAGCCGCGGAAGAAATCGCGGAACTCCTCCGGAATCTGCTGCATGTCCGCGCTCGCCTTGCGCATGCCGTCCACGCTCACGTTGACGACGGCCGGGCCGGCCTTGCGCACGAGCTCGCTGAATCCGTTGAGGGGCAAGCTGGTCGCCGCCGGGTTGGCCGCGGGCGCTGCAACGCCCGCGGCCGCGACGGGACTCGCCTGCGCACTGGTGAAAGGCGCCTCGATCTGGCCGCGATACGCGGCGGCGCCGGTTCCGATGATGCCGGCCGCGATGAGCGCGCCGACGAGAAGATTCGATTTCATGAATTCTCCGGTCGATGAACAAATAGCCCGTGAGGGCTGTTGACCGAAGAGTGTGGCGATGCTGGCTTAAGCGGGGCTTAAGACGCCAAAGGCAGTTTGACGACGGCGGCGAGGCCCCTGCCGCCCGGGGCGTCGGCGAGCTCGACCGTGCCGCGATGCCGATCGGCGATGCGCCGCACGATCGCGAGCCCCAGGCCCGTTCCGCCCTCGGTCGCGGTTTCGCCGCGATAGAATCGATCGAAGACGCGGGCGCGCTCGGCGACCGGGATGCCGGGGCCGCTGTCGGCGACCTCGAAAAAAGCTTCCCCATTGCGCCCTTGCGCCCTGATGGTGACGTCTCCGGCCGGGGTGTAGCGGATGGCGTTGTCGACCAGGTTGTCCATCAGGGTGCGCAGCGCCGCGCGATCGCCCTCGACCGGGACCGGACCGTCGAGCGCGGTGCGCAACGCCACGCCCTTCGCGGCGGCGGTGCTCTCGTGGGCCTGCGCCACGGCGCGCGCGAGCTCGGCAAGATCGACCTTCTCCTGCGCCGCCTCGGGCGCATCCGGATCCTGGCGCGCGAGGGTGAGAAGCTGCTCGACCACGTGCACTGCGCGCGCGATTCCCTCGCGCAGCATCCCGTGCGCCTTCTGGCGCTCGGCTTCGTCGCGCGCCCGCTCGGCCAGCTGCAATTGAAGAAGGAGCGCGGTAAGCGGCGTCCTCAGCTCGTGCGCGGCATCGGCGATGAACCGGCGCTGCTGTGCCAGTGCGTTGCCGAGGCGCGCGAGGAGGCCGTTCAGCGCGCCGATGAGCGGCTGTATCTCCTCGGGGACGCGCGTCGTATCGATGGCCTCGAGCGATTCGGGGCTGCGGCTTGCGACGACCTTCGCCGTGGATTCGAGGAACCTCACCTCGCGCCCCACCAGCCGCCAGATGAGCCAGCCCATGAGGGGGAGTGCCACCACGAACGGAATCAGCGTGCGGCCGGCCGCGGCAAGGGCGAGCTGCTCGCGCGCGGCGACCGGTTGCGCCACCTGGATGGTGAGGCCGCGCTGCTGGATCGCGAAGACGCGAAAGCGCCCGTCGCCCGTCGCCATGTCGCTGAAACCGAGCTGCACGGCGCCCGGGACATCGAGCCGCGGGTGCGACGCGTAGAGGCGCTTGCCGTCGGGCCCCCAGACTTGGATCACGAATTCGAGCGCGTCCTCGCCTTGCAGCACCTCGGCGAGCTCGCGCGGCGAATAGGTCCGGTCGCGCAGCGTGAGTGCCAGCTGGCGCAGCTGGTAGTCGAAGATCTCGTTGGCGGCGTAGCGCGCCTGGAAGAAGACGACCGCGGCGGCCGCGAGGCCGCCCGCGAGGACGCTCGACAGGAGCCAGAACAGCAATCGCCGCCGCATCGACATCAGGATTCTCCCCCCAGGGTGTAGCCCATGCCGCGAACGTTGCGGATCAAGCCCGCATCGAGCTTGCGGCGCAGCGCATGGATGTGCACTTCGACCGCGTTGCTCGCGATCTCCTCGTGCCAACCGTAAAGCCTCTCCTCCAGCTGCGCGCGCGTGTGGAAGGCACCCGGCCGGTCGGCGAGCGCCTCGAGGAGAGCATATTCGCGCGCCGAGAGCGCCACCTCGCGACGCTTCCACTTGACCTGCCGCGCCGCGGTGTCGATCTCGAGCTCTCCCACGCGGATCACCGACTTGCCGCGGCCCGAGCGGCGGCGCAGCACCGCCCGCACGCGCGCGGAGAGCTCGTCCAGGTCGAAGGGCTTCACGAGATAGTCGTCGGCGCCCGCGTCGAGCCCCGCGATGCGATCGGCGACCGCATCGCGCGCCGTGATGACGAGGACCGGGACCTCGTTGCCTTTCGCGCGCAGCTCGCGCAGCAGGGAGAGCCCGTCGCGGCGCGGCAGCCCCAGGTCGAGGAGCACGAGGTCGTAGACGCCGTTGGCGATCGCGAACCCGGCTTCGCGCCCGTCGCGCACCCAATCGACCACGTGGCCCTCGTGCCGCAGCCCCTGCTGCGCCGCCGCGCCGATCATCGAGTCGTCTTCCACCAGCAGCAAGCGCATCGGCCACCCGAAAAGGTATCCCCCTAGTTTACGGGTTAGACTTCGAAGCCATGAATGCCCCCGACAGCGCGTTTTCCGTGGCGGGCGTCATCGCGAAGGTCGTCGCGTGGCGCCGCGATTTCCACCAGCACCCCGAGCTCGGCAACCGCGAGTTCCGCACCGCGAAGATCGTCGCGGACCACTTGCGCGCGCTGGGCCTGGAGGTCCGCGAGAAGGTCGCCTACACGGGCGTCGTCGGGCTGCTGAAGGGCGGGCGCCCCGGTCCGGTGGTGGCGCTCCGCGCCGACATGGACGCGCTGCCTGTGACCGAGGAAGTCGACGTTGCGTTCAAGAGCACGGTGCGCACCGAATGGAACGGGATGGAGTGCGGCGTGATGCACGCGTGCGGGCACGACGCCCATACCGCGATGCTCATGGGAGTGGCCGAGGTTCTCGCCGGGATGCGCGAGCAGATTCCCGGCAGCGTGAAGTTCATCTTCCAGCCCGCCGAGGAAGGCGCCCCGGAGGACGAGGGCGGCGGGGCGCGGATGATGATCGACGAGGGATGCCTGGAGAATCCCAGGGTCGGCGCGATCTTCGGGCTGCACGTGACCTCGATCCACCACACCGGCAAGATCGGCTACCGCTCCGGCCCGCTCATGGCCTCTTCCGACGAGCTGCGCGTTTTCCTGCGCGGCACCCAGACCCACGCCGCCATGCCGTGGCGCGGCGTGGACCCGATCGTGGTCGGCGCGCAAATCGTGATGGGCCTGCAGACGATCGTCTCGCGCCGCATGGACATCACGCACGAGCCGTCGGTCGTCACGGTCGGCGTGTTCCACGGCGGCGTGCGGCAAAACATCATTCCCGACGAAGTGAAGATGGAAGGCACGATTCGCACCTTCGACGAGACGCAGCGCGAGCAGATCCACGAGCACGTGAAGCGCATCACCGAGATGATCGCGGCCGCCGGCGGCGCGAAGGCGCAGGTGCGCATCAAGCGCGGCTACGACGTGGTCGTGAACGATCCTGCGCTCACCACGATGGCGGTGCCGACCCTGGCGCGCGTGGCGGGCGAGAAGAACGTGGGCGTGGTCGACAAGGTGTGCGGCTCGGAAGACTTCTCGTTCTACCAGAAGCAGGTGCCGGGATTCTTCCTGCGCCTGGGATGCACGCCTCCGGAGCGCGACACGCGCACGGTGGCGCCGGGCCACAGCCCGCGGATGTACCTCGACGAGAACTGCCTCGAGCTCGGGGTGAAATCGCTCGTCGCGCTCGCGATGGATTGGCTGGCGGCGAACGGCTGATTGGGCCCCGGACCATTGCTGCAAGTGCAGCGTCCGGGGTGACAAAACCCTCCCTTGTTCGCCGTCCTCAACGAGCTCCGCGACCTCTCCGCAACCATCCTGCTGGCGGTTGGGGCGTTGCTGCCCATCGTCGATCCGCTGGGCGGAGCGCCGATCTATCTCGCCATGACGGCCAACCTCACGCCGGAAGAGCGGGCACAGACGGCGAAGGCGGTTGCGGTGAACAGTTTCCTTCTGCTGATCGCCTCGATCCTCGTCGGCGCTTATGTGCTCGACTTCTTCGGGCTCTCGATTCCCGTCGTCCAGGTCGCCGGCGGAATCGTGGTCTGCGGCCTCGCCTGGTCGCTGCTGAACAGTCCCAATTCGCCGCCCGCTCTCGCTCGGGGCGGGCCGTCGGCCGTAACGCCGGACGATCTCAGCCAGCGCGCCTTCTATCCCCTGACGATGCCGCTGACCGTGGGCCCGGGTTCGATCTCGGTGGCCCTCACGCTGGGAGCGAATCCGGCGCATGGGTTGCGCCCATTGCTGGAGACCGCGCTGGCGCAAACGCTGGGCATATTGATCGTCGCCGTGGTCGTCTACCTCAGCTACCGCTACGCCGAGCCCATCCTCAAGAAGCTGGGACCGACCGGAACCAGCGTCGTGGTACGCCTTTCCGCATTCATCCTGTTGTGCATCGGCGTGCAGATCGGCTGGAACGGCGTGCACGCGCTGCTGGTCAGCACGTTTCCGAACGCGGCCTCGTAATACCTCACAGAGGATTCCATGGCGAAGAAGAGAAAAGTCATCATCACGTGCGCAGTCACCGGCTCGATCCACACGCCGTCGATGTCACCGTACCTTCCCGTGACCGCGAAGGAGATCGGCGATGCCGCGATCGGCGCCATCGAGGCGGGCGCGGCGATCGTGCACCTGCACGCACGCGTGGAATCCGACGGCCGACCCACGCAGGATCCGAATGTGTTTCGCAAGTTCGTGGGCGAGATCAAGAACCGCACGCAGGGCGTCGTGAACATTACGACGGGTGGGGCGCCCACGATGTCAGTGCAGGAGCGCCTCCAACCCGCGCTGCAGCTGAAGCCCGAGGTGGCCTCGCTCAACATGGGATCGATGAACTTCGGGCTCTTCCCGATGCTCGCGCGCTTCAAGGAGTTCAAGCACAACTGGGAACGCCCCTACCTCGAGGGCACGCGCGACCTCGTCTTCAAGAACACCTTCGCCGACATCGAGTATGTGCTCAAGTCCTGCGCCGACAACGGCACGCGCTTCGAGCTCGAGTGCTACGACACCTCGCACCTCTACAACCTGGCGCACTTCGTCGAGCGCGGGCTGGTGAAGCCGCCGCTTTTCATCCAGACGGTGTTCGGAATCCTCGGCGGCATCGGCGCGCACCCCGACGACGTCGCGCACATGAAGCGTACTGCCGACCGCCTCTTCGGCGACAGCTACGTCTGGTCGGTGCTGGGCGCGGGCCGCTCGCAGATGCCGCTCGCTGCGACCAGCGCGTCGCAGGGCGGGCACGTGCGCGTGGGTCTCGAGGATTCGCTCTGGGATGGCCCGGGGACGCTCGCGCGCGCCAACGCCGACCAGGTGAAGCGCGCGCGCTCAATCATCGAGGGCCTCACCCTCGACATCGCCTCACCCGCCGAAGCGCGCGAGCTCCTCCAGCTCAAGGGACGCGACAACGTCGCGTTCTGATGAAGTAGAAAACCGTCAGCCGTGGCGCGGGTCGAGGGCGTCGCGCAGGCCGTCGCCCAGCAGGTTGAAGGAGAGCACGAGAAGGAAGATCGAGAGGCCGGGCCACACCGCCATCCACGGCGCGTTCTCGACGAAGTTCTTGGCGGTGTTGAGCATGCTGCCCCAGCTCGGCGCCGGCGGTTGTTGACCTAACCCGAGAAACGAGAGGCTCGCTTCGGCGATCACCGCCGCTGCGATCGCGAGCGTGGCCTGCACGATGAGCGTTGCCACGACGTTGGGGAAAATGTGGCGTAGCGCGATGCGCAGGTGCGAGTTACCCACCGCGCGCGCAGCCTCGACGTAATCTTCCACTTTCACCGCGAGCACCTGCGCGCGCGTCAGGCGCACGAACACTGGCGTGGCGGCAATCCCGATGGCGATCATCGCGTTGGTGAGGCTGGGCCCGAGGAACGCGGCGAGCGCGATGGCGAGAATCAGAAAAGGGCAGGCGAGCATCGCGTCGGTCATGCGCGAGATGAGCATGTCGACCCAGCCGCCGAGATAGCCCGCCGCGAGCCCGACCGGCACGCCGATGGAAAGCGAGATCGCTACCGACACCACGCCTGCGAGCAGCGAGGCGCGTGCGCCCCAGATCACGCGCGCGAGCACGTCGCGTCCGATCTCGTCGGTGCCGAACCAGTGTTGCGCGCTCGGCGCCTTGCGCACCGCGCTCCAGCTCGCCGCGAGCGGATCGTACGGCGCGATCCACGGGGCGAGGAGCGCCAGAAACACGAAGAACACGACGATGACGAGCCCCACCATCGCGCCGCGCCGGCGCGCGAGGCGCCGCAACGCGCGCTCGCCGGGCGTGAGCTCGTGCGGCGCGACGTCGATGGGGACGGCGATGGCGGCCACGTCATCCCCTCATGCGCGGGTTCACCACGTAATAGGTGAGGTCCGCCAGCAAGTTGAGCGTGATGTAAGCGGTAGCGGTGAAGAGCACCACGCCCTGCACCACCGAGTAGTCGCGATTGAACACCGCATCGACGATGAGCTTGCCGAATCCCGGGATCGAGAAGACCTGCTCGGTCAGCACCGCGCCGCCGAGGAGCTCGCCCAGCTGCAGCGCACCCAGCGTCACGATCGGCACCAGCGCGTTGCGCAGCGCGTGGCGCAGGATCACGACGCGCTCGGCGAGTCCCTTGGCGCGCGCGGTGCGCACGTAATCCGAAGAGAGGACCTGCAGCATGGCGCTACGCGTGTGGCGCATCAGCACCGCGGCGATCGCGTTGCCGAGGACGAACGCCGGCATGATCATCGCCGCGAGGTTCGCCTTCAGGTCTTCGAACGGGCTCACGTAGCCCGAGGCCGGCAGCCACACCCGCCGAGATGCCGATCGCGAGCGCGATCGCCATCGCCAGCGCGGCGAGCTCGATCGTGACCGGGAGTTTCTCGAGGATCAGCTCGGTGACGGGTTTGTGGATGCGCACCGATTCGCCGAGGTCGCCGTGGAAGACGCCGTCCAGCCAATACCAGTAGCGCACCGGCAGCGGCTCGTCCAAATGAAACTTGCCGCGCAGGTAGGCGATCACGTTCGGATCGTTGTCCTCGCCAGCGAGCGCCACCGCGGGATCGCCCGGCAACAGCTGTTGAAGTCCGAAAATCAGGATGGACACGAAGAAGAGCGTCGGGACGATCGCCGCGAGGCGCTTCACCAGGTAGTTGAACATGGGCGCCCGCGGCGCTCTAGTTCATCCGCAATCCCTGCAGCCGCACGAGGCCGTCGGGAACCGTGCGCAGGCCCGAGAGCTTGCCGGTATACGCCCAGAGCCAGTTCCGGTGGAAGAGGTAGACGATGGGCCGGTCCTTCGACTCGATCGCCGCGATCTGCTCGAAGAGCTTCGCGCGCTGCGCCGGGTCGATGGTGACGCGCGACTTGTTGATGAGCTCGTCCATGTCGGGCCTGCAATTGCCGGAGTAGTTGAGCGGCTGCTTGCACGCGAGGTGGTTGTACAGGTTGCCGTCCGGGTCCGCGCGCCCGCTCCACGCGAGGAGATACGCTTCGTACTGGCCCTTGTCGGCCATGTCGATCGAGGTCGAGAACTCCGTCGACTGGATCTTGAGATCGAATCCCGCCTCCTTCACCATCGCCTGCACCACCTGGCCGATGCGCTGCGCGTCGGACGTGGTCGGGGTCATGAGCGTGAAAGTCGGATTGGTGACGCCCGCTTCGCGCAGCAGCGCCTTGGCGCGATTCAGGTCGCGCTTCGGAATGGGCACGTTCTTCGCGTACCAGCCGTTGGTGGGCGCCACCCATTGGTTGCCCGGGAGCGCCTCCCCGTCCATCGCCACCTGCACCAGCGCGTCGCGGTCGATTGCCAGCTCGAACGCTTCGCGCACGCGCGGGTCGCGCCCCGCCGGATTCTTCTGCGCGAGGTCGCTCTTGGCGATGTTGAACGTGACGCCCTGGTAACCGATCTCGACGATCTTGGACACCTTGAAGCGGCTGTCGCCCTTCAGCGCGGGGATGTCGGAGGGTGCCACGCGTTCGATGAAATCGAGCTGCCCGGACTTGAGGTTCGCGAGCCGCACGGTTGCGTCCACGAGCGGCAGGTACGTCACCTTGCCGAAGTGGATCGCGCCCTTGTTCCAGTAGTTGGCGTAGCGCTCGAAGACGATGCGGTCCTGCGCCACGCGCTCGACGAAACGGAACGGGCCGGAGCACACAGGAGCCGCGCCGAACTTGTCGCCCGCGGCTTGCGCCGCCTTGGGCGACACCATCATTCCCGCGCGGTCGGTGAGAACCGCGAGCAGCGGCGCGAAGGGCGCGGCGAGGTTCAGGCGCACCGTTTGCGAATCGACCACGTCGACGCCGGTCACGGGCGCCAGCTCGCCGCGGCGGTTGGAGCCTTGCATCGTCTTGTGGCGCTCGATGTTGAACTTGACCGCGGCGGCGTCGAACCTCTCGCCGTCGTGGAACGTGACGCCCTGCCGCAGCTTCAACGTGAGCGCCCTGTAGTCGGGCGACCACTCATAGGAGGTCGCGAGTTGCGGAACGATCGCGAGCTTCTCATCGAGATCCAGGAGCTTGTCGCAGAGCGCCGCGAACACGATGCGTCCGACGAAAGTGCGCGCGAGCGTGGGATCGAGCACGTCGGGATCCTCGGCGAGGCCGATGCGCAACACCTGGGCGTGTGCGGCGGGCGCTGCCGCCAGGACGAGCGCGAAAACGAGACGAGCGGTCCACGTAGCGTGTTTCATGCGGGTCTCCCGGGATAAGCGCCAGAGTCTATCAAGAAGCGCGGCCGCCGAAAGCCGCCTGCAACGCCTCCAGGCGTGGGTTCGGTGCGATCGATGCGCGGTCGGGAACGAGGCTCGCCGGCGGCTCGATCTCCCTCCAGAAATGGCATGCGACCGCGTGGCCGCCCTCCGCCACGAGCGGCGGCTCCTCGACGGCGCAGCGTTCCCGCGCATAAGGGCAACGCGTGCGAAAGCGGCAACCCGAAGGCGGATCGATCGCGCTCGGCACGTCGCCCTGCAGGACCAGGCGCGTGCGGCGCGCGGTGGGCTCCGGCACCGGAATCGCCGAAAGGAGCGCCTGGGTATACGGGTGCCGCGGACGCGCGAAGAGCTCGCGCTTGTCCGCGAGCTCGACGATCTTGCCGAGATACATCACCGCCACGCGCGTGGCGATGTGCTTCACGACCGCGAGGTCGTGGGCGATGAAGAGATAGGCGACGCCCAGGCGCTGCTGCAAATCCTGCAGCAGGTTTACGACTTGAGCCTGGATGGAAACGTCGAGCGCGGAGACCGGCTCGTCGCAGACGATCATGCGCGGCTCGACCGCGATCGCGCGCGCGATGCCGATGCGCTGCCGCTGGCCGCCCGAGAACTCGTGCGGGTAGCGCTGCGCATGCTGCGGCGCCAGGCCCACGAGTGCCAGGATCTCGGCGACGCGCTCCTTGCGCCGTCCCTCGGCCAATCCATGCAGCATCAGCGGCTCCTCCAGCGTTTGTCCCACGGTCATGCGCGGGTTCAACGAGGCGTAGGGATCCTGGAAGATGATCTGCAGCGCACGGCGCGTGGCGCGCAGCTCGCCCTCGTCGAGGGAAAAAAGATCGCGCCCCTCGAAGCTCACCTTGCCCGAGGTCGCCTCGAGGAGCCGCAGCGCGAGGCGCCCGGTCGTCGACTTGCCGCATCCCGATTCGCCCACCAGCGCCAGCGTTTCCCCCTGCGCGAGCTCGAAGCTCACGTCGTCGACGGCGTGCACCGCGACAGCGCCGCGCCCGAACCAGCGGTTGCCCACGTGGAAGTGCTTGACGAGGTTCTCGACGCGAAGCAGGGCGCTCATGCGGCGCGCACCGAGCGCCAGTCGAGCGGCGCGTACCAGCATGCGGCCTCGTGCCCTGCGGCGACTTCGGCGAGCGGCGGCTCCTCGGCGCGGCACTTGTCGGTGGCGAAGGGACAGCGCGGCGCGAAGCGGCAGCCGGCGGCCCCGAGTACATCCCCGCCACGTCGTGCGCGAGCTCGGCGATCACGCCCAGGTCGTGCGTGATGAGGATGATCGCGGTTCCCGTCTCCTCGCGCAGCAGCCGCATCAGCTCGAGGATCTGCGCCTGGATGGTCACGTCGAGCGCCGTCGTGGGTTCGTCGGCGATCAGCAGCTTCGGCTTGCACGCGAGCGCCATCGCGATCATCGCGCGCTGGCGCATCCCCCCGGAGAGCTGGTGCGGAAAGTCGTCGAAACGCCGCTCGGGCGAAGGCATCCGCACGCGCTCGAGCATCTCGATCGCCTGCCGCTTCGCCGCGTCGCGCCCGATCTTGCGGTGGCGCACGATGCCCTCGACGATCTGGTCTCCGATGGTGAACGCAGGATTGAGCGAGGTCATCGGCTCCTGGAAGATCATCGAGATGCGGTTGCCGCGGATCTCGCGCATCTCGGCCGCGGAGAGCTTCAAGAGGTCGGCGCCCTCGAAGAGGGTCTCGCCGCTCGCGATGCGCCCGGGCGGGCTCGCGATCAGCCGCATGATCGAGAGCGCGGTGACGCTCTTGCCGCATCCCGATTCGCCGACGAGGCCGAGCGTGCGTCCCGGCTCGAGCGCGAAGCTCACGCGGTCCACGGCATTGAACGTTCCGGCATCGGTTGCGAACGAGGTCGTGAGGTCGCGGACCTCGAGCAACGCGTTCATCGCTTGCGCGCGGCCTGGAAGCGCGCGATCTCGGCTTCGATCACGGCGCGATCCGTGATGCCCGCGGGCCGCGCGCGGCTGGGAAGGCAGGACATGAACGGCTGGAAGCGGTCGAGGCTCACCGCGTAGAGCCGGCGCAGCTCCTGGAACGGCTCGGGATTGTCGTCGACGCGCAGGTCGAGGAACGGGTAGTCCTCGGTGGTGTGGATGAGGAGTGCGGCGGCCTGCTTGCCGCGCTTGTCGCCGCCCGCCGCGTCGCCAGCTTCCATCGCCGTCATCAGGCGCTCGGCGAAAGGCAGGGCGCTCGCCGCCTCGTACGCGCGCGCGGTTTCGTCGAGCACCTGCGGACCCGCGAGCATGTTCCCGGCGAGCGAATATCCCGCGCCGGCGCGATGCCCGCACCAATCGATGCAGTTCGTGCCCGTGTGCGCGGCGCTGCGCCCGGCCGTATCGATGATGTGGAATTGCCGCACGTCGCGGCCGGCGTCGGCTTCGGTGAGCCGCTGCACGATTTTTTCAGGAGCCAATCCCGCGTCGAGGGCGGCGATCGCATCGCGCGCGTAGAGGGGATTGATGAGCGCCTGGGTCGAGAGCGCGCCCTTGCCGTTGCGCACCGCCGGGCACAGGGCGCCGACGGCGAAGAACTTGCTCGCCACCGCAACACCGAGCGCACCGGATGGATCGCGAGCGATAAGGGACCAGGTCATATGCGGTCGCAGAATATACTACGGCGCTTCGCCGATGAAACCGCCGGCCCGATTTCGCGCCTTGCTCTGGACCGCGGCCATCGTCGCGGCCGTGCCGTGCCACGCGTTCAAGCTGCAGCCCACCGCAAAGGAACCCGACGCGGTCTCCAGGCGGCTGGGGCTGGGCACGCTGACCGGGCTCGTCGAAAGCCCGCTCATGAAGGCCTACCTCGACCAATTCTCGACCCCGGTGCACGAAGACCTCACGCATCGCGCCTATGGCTGCCATGGCGGCCACGGGCGCTGCCGGGTGGGCGGAGCTCCCCGCGCCGTCATCGAGGGCGTGCAGTGGAACGACAACCCGCCGTTTTCCTTCAGGAGCCTGAAGCTCACGGTGTCGCCGACTTGCATCGGCGTGACGATCCAGCTTCCGAACCTGCATCCCACGTGCTGGAGCGCGATTTTCGCGAGCGCCGCCGCCACGGCCACGACGGCGCGCGGCCTGCCCTTCGGGCCCAACGACACGCTCCTCGAGCGCAGCCATTTCGGCGACCTGCAGTTCATCCATGCCATGGCGATCGACGGGGAGGCGCCGCAAGTGACGCGCGGTAACATCTTCGCGTGGGTGAGGTTCGCGTATCTCGTTTCCGTCGGCGACATCGCCTCCGATGCCGTGATGTTGGATGGCAAGGCGGTCGGAAGCATCGCGAGCTTCTTTCCGAGCCACGGCGAGACCGTGATGACGCTCTTCACGAAGGGAACGGACCCGCACAGCGACGAGCGCGTGCGCGACATGGCCTTCGGCAGCCTGCTGCACCTGGTGCAGGATTCCTTCTCGAAATCCCACGTCGAGCGCGAACCCCTGCGCGCGGCGGGGAGCGAAGCGCTTCCGGGGCGGATCGTCCAGTTTCATTCCTACGCCCACCAGGACCCGTACGTCCACGCCCAGCGCGACGCGCTCGAGGCCCTCGAGCAGAACGCCGAGGAGAGCAATCTCCTCACGGCCATCGGGGTGCGGCTCGTCGCGCTGCGCGCGCGCAAGGCGCCGTTCGACGAAGTGCAACGCTATCTCGACTCCGTGTTCGAGCTCTCCGAGAAAGCGGTCGCCGCGGGACCGGGCAAGGAATTCGAGGTGAAGCCCGCGGAGAAGGACCTCTCTCCCGGAACCTAGTTAAGAAACCGGGGACAGACCCCAATTTTCCGCCAGACGGAAAATTGGGGTCTGTCCCCGGTTTTTTGGGCGTGATAACGTCGCGGTCCATGAGCGCCCCGCGCTGGTCCTGGCTACCCGCCCCGGATACCTGGAAGTATCACGCGCTCCTGCTCGCCGTCGGGGTCCTCGTCCTGGGGCCGCTCGGCGGGGTCACGGCGTCGTTCATGAATTTCTCGCTCGGCTTCTTCATCGGCGGCCAGGTGCTGGCGGGAATCCTCGGCTCGACGGTGACTTTCGGCTACGGCGTGGAAGGCAAGCACGGCGCGAACTACATCCAGACCGCGGCTGCTTCGGTCGCGAGCCTCTCCGCGATGGGCGTGCTGATCCAGGCGATGGTGTGGATGGGCCTGCCGCAGCCGCCGGTCTGGCAGCTGGTGCTCTACTTCATGTGCATCGGCATGTTCGCGGCCGGCGTCGGAATGCTCTACACGCCGATCCTCGTCGACCGCATGCAGCTCACGTTCCCCTCGGGGCTCGCAGTCGCAAACATCCTGCGCGCGCTCACCGATCCGGTGCTGCTGCGTCAGTCGGTCGCGAAGCTCGGCACCGGAATCGGGGTGGGAATCGCGAGCGGCGTCGCCGCATTCAAGATTGCCGCACTCGGCGCGATCGAGCTCTCCGCCTCGACCTTCGGCGCCGGCATGGTGGTCGGGGCGCGCATCGGCATTCCAGCGATCATCGGCGGCGTGCTGGGCTGGGCGCTCATTCCGTATTTCGTCTCGATCGGCTGGCTCAAGCCCGACGAGCCGTTTCGCAAGATCACCTTTCTCATCGCGCTCGGCATGATCATGGGCGCGGCGATCATCGACTTGAGCCTGATTCTCTGGGAAGCGGCGAAGCGCTACCGCGATCCGACCCTCTCCCCGGCCCTCTCCCCAGGCAGAGGGGGGAACGACGACTGGAGACGGGTCAACAAGGTCAGGCTCGTGGCATGGGTCATCGCCTGGGGCATCGGCCTCGTCCTGAGCGGGCACCTCGTGCTCGGGCAACCCATTGGATTCCTCGTCCTCGCGGTGGCGCTGGTCTTCGTCTTCGCGATGGTGAACGGGATCTCGCTGGGGATCACCGACCAGACTCCGATCTCTTCCGCGTTCGTCGTGTCGGTGCTCATCATGGCCACGCTCGGCCTCAAGGATCCCGGCGTGGGCCTCATGGCGGGCGCCGTGCTGCTGATCGGGACCAACACCGCCTCGGACATGCAGCAGGACCGCTCCACCGGCTGGCGCATCGGCACCAACCGCGTGATCCAGTTCCGCTACCAGGTCGCAGGCGTGCTGATGGGCGCGATCATGGGTGTGGTGTTCGCCAAGCTCTTCATGACGGCCTACCCGATCCTGCTCGCCGATCAGACCGTGATGAAAGCGGGCGAGCAGCCGTCGCAATGGAGCGCCGCGATGACCTACAAGATCGTAGGTGTGCTGCGCAGCCTCACCGAACCGCAGCCGCACCAGATCACCGCGATCTGGGTGGGGGTTGCGATCGGCTTCGCGATGGAACTCGCGCGCAAAGTGATCAGGAGAAACGCGGCGTACCAGCGCTTCGTGGCCAGCGGCAGGAGCGGCTTCGCCACCGACTTCGTCATCGACGCCATCGTGCTGCCCTCGCCCTATGCGTCGTCGTTCGGCGGCTTCGTGAACCTGCACACGTCGCTGTGGTTCGGCGCCGGCGGCATCGTGACGAGCGCCTTCAACACGGTCTTCAAGCCCAAGGCTGTTCCCGGCGCGACCACCTTGCCCGAGGATATGAGCACCACGTCGCTCTTCGGCGGCGGATTGATCGCGGGAGACGCGTTGGCGGCGCTCGGGATCGGGCTTGCCGGACTGCTGTCCATGGTGGCGAGCTAGGCCCATTGGGCCCCGGACCCCGGCTTGAAGATAACCGGGGCAGGCTCCGCTGCGATTGCAGCGTCCGGGCCGACGAGCTGCGGCTAGGACGGTCTCGGGCGGAACGCGAACCCCGGCTGCGCCAGCGCCGCCTCGAGCTTCTCCAGGTCTTCGTCGGTCAACACCGCTCCGAGGTCCTGGTCGGCCTCGTCGCCGATCGCACGCATCACGGCGCGAATCGCCGCGCGCGCGGCCTCGGTCGTGGGCGGCCCGATCTGCGCGCGCGCCTTGCGCATGCGTTCGTAGGCCTGCTTGAGGATCGACCTCACGCGCTCCGCGCGCGTTTGATCGAGGTCGAGCAGCGCGATGACATCGACCAATTTCGCCGCGCCCGGGGGCGGGATCTGCGCGGTGGCCACCGCCGATGCGAACGCAAGGAATGCAAGCAGCGATCTGCGGTGAGTCATGCCCCGCTCCCGGCCGAGCGAAAAAAAATCAGCCTACGCTCGCCGGAGCGGCCGTCTCGTAATGAATTGCAACGGATCTTGACCTCTCTCCCCGGCCCCTTGGGAGACAGAGCGCCTCCGGCATCGAGTTGTGGTCTGTCCCTGGAGAGGGAGAACACCTAGCCGGAGTTGCGCAATCCCGCGGCGAGGCCGTTGATCGAGAGGTGGATGCCGCGCCGCACGCGATCGTCGGTGTCGCCGGCACGATGGCGCTTGAGGAGCTCGATCTGCAGGTGGTTCAGCGGGTCGAGGTACGGGAAGCGGTTGCGGATCGAGCGCGCGAGCGCTGGATTCGAGGCGAGGAAGGCGTTTTGGCCGCAGATCTCAAACAGGGCCGCCACGGTCGTTTCGAACTCGCCGCGAATGCGATCGAAAACCGCGTCGGCGAGCGCGGCGTTGCCGAGCAGCTCCTTGTAGCGCGCGGCCACCGTCAAGTCGGCCTTCGCGAGCAGCATCTCCATGTTCGAGAGCATGGCGCGAAAAAACGGCCACTCGCGTCCCATGCGCGCGAGGAGCGCCTTGCCCGCGGGGCCGCGGCGCGCGGCAAACGCCGTCACCGCCGCGCCGAATCCATACCAGCCCGGCAGCATCACGCGGCACTGCGCCCAGGAAAACACCCACGGGATCGCGCGCAAGTCCTCGATGCGCTGCGACTGCTTGCGCGAGGCGGGGCGCGAGCCGATGTTGAGCTCGCTGATCTCGCCGATCGGCGTGGTGGCGCGGAAGTACTCGACGAATCCCTGCGTTCCGTAGACGAGGTCGCGATACGCGCGCATCGCCTCCGAGGAGAGCTCCTCCATCGCGGCGTGGAAATCCTCTCGACCCGCTTGCGGCGCGGTATCCAGCGTGGCGCGCACCGTCGCGGCGAAGAGCGCCTCGAGGTTGCGCCGCCCGATCTCGCGGTTGGCGTACTTGCTCGCGATGACTTCTCCCTGCTCGGTCAGGCGCAACGCGCCCTGCACGCTTCCCGGAGGCTGCGCGAGGATCGCGTCGTAGCTCGGGCCCCCGCCGCGTCCCACGGTGCCGCCGCGGCCGTGGAAGAAGCGCAGTCGGACGCCGGCGGCGCGAAATTCGTCTACCAGGGCGGTCTCCGCCTTGTAGAGCTCCCAGTTCGAGGTGACGTAGCCGCCGTCCTTGTTGCTGTCCGAATATCCCAGCATCACTTCCTGCTCGCCGCCCAGCGAGGCGACGAGCGCGCGCGCCGCGGGAAGCGCGAACCAGGCGCGCATCGTTGCCGGGGCGTAGCGCAAATCCTGAATCGTCTCGAAGAGCGGCACGATCTGCACGCGCGACGAGGGAGCTTTGCCGGGCGTGACGAGCCCAACCTCTTTCAGGAGCACCGCCACTTCGAGGAGATCGGACACGCTGTCGGTCTTCGAGATCACGTATTGCCGGATCGCCTCCGGTCCCAGGCGCCGGTGCGTCGCCGCGGCCGCCTCGAAGATCGCGAGCTCGCCGCGCGTGAGCTCCGAATAATCCGCGAACGCCGAGCGCAGCGCGCGTGGAGATGCAAGGTCCGCCAGGAGGATGCGTTGCCGCTCCTCCTCGGCCAGGGCGCGATAGTCCGGCGCCACGCCCGCCTCGCGCAGCAGCTCGGCGACGACCGCCTCGTGCACGTCGGAATTCTGGCGCAGGTCGACGGTCGCGAGATGGAAGCCGAAGGCGGGTATGCCCTTGCGCAATCGCCGCAGCCGCCCGTCGGCGAGAAGCGCGCTGCCGCCGGCTCGCAGGCTCGCGTCGATCACGTCGAGGTCCGCCGCGAAGGCTTCCGCGCTTGCATAGGCCTCGCCGGCTCCCACCGCCATGCGGTGCTGCAGCTTGAGCCCGAAGGACAGCGCCGTCGCGTCGAGGCGCGCATAGATTCCGGTAAGCGCGCGCCGGTACGGCTCGTCCTGGCGATGCAGCGACCGGTCCGGCGATTGTTCCGCCAGGCGGGCGAGCTCGGGTGTTATGCGCGCGAGCAATCCCGCGAGCGGCAGCTCGGCGCCGAGCGCGTGCACCTGCGCCAGGTAATGCTCGAAGATGATCTCGCCGTGGCGGCGGAAGGCGACTTCCAGCATCTCCGCGGTGACGAAAGGGTTGCCGTCGCGATCGCCGCCGACCCAGCTGTCGACCGCGATCACCGCGGGAAGCGCGGGTCGATCGCCTTCGCCGGGAAGTGCCGCGATCGCGTCCTCGATCTCGGAGATAAGGGCGGGCACGGCGTCGATGAAGGTGTAGTTGAAGTAGGCGAGCGCGTTCTCGATCTCGTCGCGCACGCCCAGCTTCACCGCGCGCAGCATGCGGGTCTGCCACAGGGTCGCGATGAGGCGGCGTAGTTCCATGCTCGCTGCCGCGAGATCTTCGGGCAAGGCATCGGCAGAATCCATGCGCGCCAGCCAGTCGGCGATCGCGAGCTGGCAATCGAGCGTGCTCTTGCGCTGCACCTCCGTCGGGTGCGCGGTGAGCACGGGGTGCACGCGGATCGCGGCGAAACCCTGCGCCGCCTCCTCGCGCCCGGTGCCGCGCTCGCGCGCATCGGCGAAAAGCCCGCGCAGCGTCGACTTGAGGGGCGCGGCGCCCTGGCGGCGATTGTCGCGATGGCGGCGCAGGTGGTGCCGGTCCTCGGCGATGTTGGCGAGCAGCGAGAAATAGCTGAAGGCCCGCACCACCGCCACCGCCTGCTCGGTGGAGAGGGTGTCGAGCGTCTTCCCAAGCCGCACGCGCGAGGCGACGTCCTCCAGCCGCCGGCTCGCCACCGCAAGCTGGCGGATCTCCTCGACCCGCGCGAATGTCTCCTCGCCCTCGTAGGCGCGGATCGTGTCGCCGAGCAGCCGCCCGAGAAGGCGGATGTCCTCGCCCACGCGGGCATCCTTGTCCACGCGATCATCCATGCGGCAAGGATACCCCGTGAGTAATGTTGTCTTACATCGCAAACCAGTCCCGTCCGACTGCGACGTGGCCCCGGGCGTGGCTTGATAGCCATATGGACTGCTGGCACCACGAGATCGACAAGGCGACGACCGAAGAGGAAGTCGTGAAGTGCGCGGGCGACTATCTCGCCCTGTGGGCGCCGCGAGAGCTCGAGCCGCTCGCCCTGGGCCTGGTCGATAAGAACATCGAGACTGCGGAGGACGTCGAGCGCGTGAAGCGCTGGCTCACCGACAATAAATCGAGCGCATATTCCAACCCTTCGCACGCCGCGCACCTGCGCGAGCTCGCGGGCTACTTCTGGCACGCCGCCTCCCGCGTGGACGAGATTCGCCGCGCGCGGCAAACTACGCTCGCCTCTTTCGACCCGGACGCCGATGCGATTGCTCGTTCGCAGCCTCGCCTTCCTGGCGGCCCTCCCATCTCCCGCCGCCCTGGGGTGGACTCCGCCCGCGCCGCCTGATCCGCAAGCGATCCTCGTCGAAGCCCGCGAGGATCGCATCGCCAAGCGTTTCGACGACGCGCTGGCGAAACATCTCTGGTTCCACAATGAAGTGATGAACGTCGATCTGGCGTTCCGGGGCGTGCGTCTTTCGTTCGCCCTCGCCGACTGGGCGACGCTGGCGTTGAAATACGAGCCGGCGATGACCGCCCTGCAGAAGGCCCGCGATGCGGCCGAGAGCGACGTGAAGGAAGGCCGTGGCGCCAGGCAGGCTTTCGCCGATTTCGCCGCGATCAATCGGGAGCTGGGCGAGGAGCAGAAGACCCGCGACCTCTTTGTCTGGATCGAAGCGAATGACGCGCTCCTCGCGCTCTCCGTTTTTCGCATGGCCCAGAGCGCCCTCGTCGAGACGAGGGAGTACGCGATCTGGGGAAAGTACGCGGAGCCCGCGGCGGAGCTGGCCAGCATCGTCGAGAACCATCGCTACATCGACGCCTCGATGAAGCGCCGCGCCGTGAACACGATGGAGAAGGACGCATTCGACAGAATGTTCATCCAGGAGACGGCCACCCTGACCGCCCTCCTCGCCGTGAACGGCCGCAGGACCGAAGCCGCCGAGATCGCCGACGGGGCGCGAAAAGCCCTCGACACCCCCGAAATGCGAACGGCCCTCGAGCAGGCGCTCGAAGGCCGTGTGCCGCCCCGCTTTCCCTCCAGGGCCGAGACCAAGGCCTTCAGGGACTCGATGCCCTAGCGGTCGATTCCCCGCAGCTGCGCGCGGATTTCTCCGCCGGGATTCTTGGCGCTGTGCACGTTCACGTAGGTGTTGCCCGCCTTGTAGGCCGCGTACTGTTCCTCGGTCATCTTGGCGCCATCGGGGGCGACGAAGACGTTGTCGCCGCTCTTCACGAACGGCACCGCGACGGGGCCGTTCGAGCCCGCCGCGCCGGTATGGATGTGTGCCGCCATCGGCATCATTCCGTTCACCGTGATCCTCGCGGTCACGCTGCGGTCCGCGTTGACGGTGACCGTCCCGCTGCCCGTGGCGGTGGTGTTGACGGGCGGCACCTCATTGTTGCCGGTGAGCGAAACGTTTTGCATGCGTCCGCGGCTCTCGCTCTTCTCGTCACCGCCCATCATCTGGTGTATCTGCGCGCACCCGGCGAGGAGCGCGAATGCGCCCGCCACGGCCGTTGCGGCGATCCACGATCGATTCCTCTGGCTCATGCTTCCTCCGTGTTGTTGCTGCAGTTATTGCTGCGCTTGCGCTTCGAGCGGCGGCGAGGGGAGCGCTTCGGGACCGAGGAACGCCGCTTCGCGGAGCACCTCGAGCCGGCGCGTGCTGCCGGTAAATTGCGGGCGGGGAATGCCCTCGTCGCCGACCCAGACGTGGGACGGCACTCCGAAGCATTCGTATTGTTCCTGTTCGTGCATTTGCGTGCGCCCGTGAACCCATCGGGGTTTGCAACACGCTACGCTGGAGGCAGCCAGGACGTTGTAGGACGCTGCTTTTCTTGCTGTAGGACGAATCCGATATAGCCGGATCACCATCCATCGAGCCCGGGGTGAAGGCCGACGACCCGGGGGATTCTCGTCCCATCGCATGGGAGAGCCTGGAAGAAGAACCGGCCGGGTCGAGAGCAACCCCTTCGTCGCCGGCCCCACATGATCAACGTGTGATCAGCGCGGCGCCTCGGTGAGCAGGTACGGATAGGGGTTCATCGGAGTGCCGGTCCACCAGCGCTTGTCGGGCCCGAGGCGAAAGATCGTGAAGTGCAGGTGCGGCGCGCCGGGCGGCGCGTTTCCCGTGGTTCCCACGTAGCCGATGATCTCGCCGCGCTTGAGCGTCCTGCCCTCGGCGATGCCCGGTGCATAGCGGTCGAGATGGGCGTAGTAGTACACGAACTGCTCCTCGGGATCGAACTGGTAGATGGTGATCCCGCCCGCCGCGCTCTTGAAAAGCTTCACCACGCGGCCGGCGTCCACGGCCACAATGGGAGTGCCGCGCACGGCCATGATGTCGAGCGCCTCGTGCTTATGGCTGCCGCGCATCTCCTCGTAGTTGTCACGCAACTTCGCGCGCGACACGCCCTGGACCGGAATCAGAAGCTCGCGCTGGGCGAGCTCGCGCAGGCTCACCTTCACCGCCTGCGCGTGGGTCACCGAGGCCACCGCCACGACGGCGAGCGTCGAGAGCAGCAACACCAGCGCCGCGAGCTTCGCGGACAAGGCTAGCTCTCGACGTTGACCGCCAAGCCAGGCGCCGCTATCGCCGAGAGCTTCATCGCGTCCCAGTTGGTCAAATGGATACACCCGTTGGTCTCCATGCGGCCCACTCTCGCGGGATCCGGGGTCCCGTGGATGCCGTAGTGGGGCTTGCTCAGTCCCATCCAGACCACGCCCACGGGATTGTTCGGCCCGGGCGCGATCTTCGTCTTCACGTAGTGCGGCTTCGCGTCCGAAAGCAGCGCGGGGTCATACATGAACGAGGGATCCTTCACTTCGCTCACGATCTTGAGCTTGCCCACGGGCAGCTCGTCGTGCTTGCTGCCCACGCTGATCGGAAACTGCGCGATGAGGTGGCCCTCCTTGTCGAGCGCCTGCAGCACGCGCTTGCCCTTGTAGAGCGTAAGCGAGGCGATCTTGGGCGATGCCTGCTTCGCCGTACCCACGTCGGCCACGAGGATCTCGTCGCCGGACGCGAATCGCTTGCCGGGATTGAGATCCCGCAGCAGCTTCTGGCTCAAGTGGAAGCGCTCCGCGAGCGCCTCGACGATCGACTCGTAGCCGAGATGGTCAAGCTCGGCGCGCTTCATCATGTCGGCGGGAATCTTCACGAACGGGCCGGCCGCGTCCTTCTCGGTGACCGTGTAGAGCGTGAGCACGGGGTCGCCGGGCCCGCGCAGCACTTGCCAGGTATCGCCGTCGATCTTTCCGGTGGCGGGCAGCCCCTTCGCTTCCTGGAACGCGGCCACGGCCTTCTGCATGTTCTCGGCGAAGCGACCGTCGATCTCGCCGGGAGAGAACCAGGCGCGGTCGAGGAGGATCTGCGCACGCACCACGGCCGCGCCGCTGGCGCCCTTGCTGAGCGTCGCGTTGCTCGCGGTATCGTTGATCGCGGCGGCGCCAAGCCTCGAACCGGACTTCGCCTGGTGCAGAACGGAAACGCGTTGGGTCGCGCCTTCCGCGCCGGGTGCGAAGGCACCAAGCGCCGCGGCGGCGGCGATTACGAGGGTGAAGCGCGCAAGCACCGCTTCAGTCGTCGAATTCGGCGGGCCACTCGCCGGGCGCCACGCCGGGCGCCTCGTCATCGGAGGACCAGCGGCGGGGCTCGAAGAAGCTCATCTCTGCAACGGGCACGCCGTCCTCGTCGATCTCGAGGATGGGAGGAAGCTTGGCGTGGCGCAGCGGTGTCTGGGTCCTGGTCTTCATGGCGATTCATACTCCATTAACGGCCTTGTGCCACCGAATCTAGCCCTCGTCCATCAAGCCCACCATCGAGATATTCCGACATGGCGTGTAGGACTTTGCTGATTCGTTCGTCGCTAAATCGCCCCTGCCTTTTTCAGGACCGCCTGGACCGCCGCGGCGATTTGCGCGTACCCGCGGGCGTTGGGATGGACCATGTCCGACTTCAGGCTGTTGTCGAGCAGCACCTTGCGGATCACGTCCTCTTCGAACGGCACGCCGAGCTCGGCGGCGATTTCACGGTAGAAGACCGGGATCGACGGCGGAAGGCCCGGCTTGGGCGTGGCGAGCAGCACCACCGCGACGTTGGCCCGGCGTGCCAACGCGATCATCTCGCGCACATTGCCCCGCGCCTTGGCCTCGTCGAGATGGCGCAGGAAGTCGTTGCCGCCGTGGCAGAGGATGAGGAGCTTCGGCCGCACCTCCTCGAGCACGCCGGGCAGGCGCTCGAGGCCTTCGGCGCTGGTTTCCCCCGGCACGCCGGCGTTGACCACCTTGAGGCCGATGTTTCGCTCGAGCGCGGCGGGGTACGACTCCTGGGTCTGCGCGCCGGTGCCGAAGGTGAGGCTGTCGCCGAAGGCGAGCACGACATCGTCGCGGCCGAGCTTCTCCAGCTTCGCCTTGGAGCCGCCGCACGCGGCGATCGCGAGCGCGACGAGGAGCAGCGCGAGCCAGCAGCGGATCCGGTCGAGGTCGACGCGGCGTTCCGGTGTCACCACAGCACGATGGCGATCGCGGCGAAAGCGGCGAGCACGTACGCCGAAATCATGGCCGCGCGCGTGAGATCGAGCCGCTTGGGCTCGCGGCGAACCGGCATCGTCCATCCGGCGCGTGAACCGCTCTTGTCCGTATCCGCCGGGAGCATCGCGAGACGGGCCAGCGCGCGCTTCGAGTCGAAGCGCGGCGAGGGCCTCAATTCGATCGCCTCCTCGGGCGTGGGCAGCCGCCCCGCCTCGGGACGCGTCACCTCGATGCTGCCCTCTGCGCCTGATGCCGCAATCCAGTCATCTCCCCCCGCACCCGCCGCGACCGCGTTGGGCGCGCTCGCCGCGACTTCGGCCAGGCATTCGCGCAGGTCCCTCGCGAAATCCGTCGCCGAGGCGTAGCGCTCGTCGGCCCTCTTCTTCAGCGCGCGCGCGACGATGTAGTCGACGACGGGCGGAAGATCGGGCGCGAGGTGGGAGGGAGGGGTCGCGGGCATGTTCGCGACCTTGAACATGAGCTCGGGGATGTCCTCGCCCTGGAACGGCTTGAGGCCCGTGAGCATTTCGTAGAGAACGAGCCCCAGGGAAAAAATGTCGGCGCGATGATCGATCTCCTGGCCGGTGATCTGCTCCGGCGACATGTACTGCGGAGAGCCCAGCATCACCCCGGTCTGCGTCTTCACCATCGGCTCGTGCATGTGCGCGATGCCGAAGTCCATGATCTTCACGCGGCCCCCGGGGAGCACCATGATGTTGCCGGGCTTGATGTCGCGATGCACCACGCCGCGCTCGTGCGCGTAGGCGAGCGCCTCGGCCACCGCGGCCGCGATCGCCACCGACTGCGCGGGCTTGAGGCTCACCTCGCGAATGAGATCGCGCAGGTCGCGCCCCTCGACCAGCTCCATCGCCATGAAGGCGACATCGCCCTCGCGCCCGACATCGTAGATGGTGACGATCGCCGGATGACTCATGCCGCCCGCGGCGCGCCCCTCCTGCAGGAAGCGCGTCTGGTGCGTATCGCGCTCCTGAGAGCTGCCGGTGAGCGCGATGGTCTTGATCGCGACGGTGCGGCCGAGCGCCGGGTCGCTCGCGCGATAGACCACGCCCATCGCACCGCGCCCGAGCTCGTCGATGACACGGAAGCGGCCGAACTTCTCGGGCAGGGGTTCCGCGCTCACGATCCGCCGAAGCGTTTCTTCAGGTCGCGCCAGAAGTCCGGCTGGGGCTTCGGCGGCGGCTCGACCCTGCGGAAGACGTGCGCGAGCGTGGTCTTCTCGCCGGGCTTGAGGTCGAGGGTCGTCTCGAGCATCGGAAATCCGGGGTTGCGAATCTGGATCACATGCGGTCCCGCGGAGACTTCGATCTCGGCGAGCGGCGGCGTGCGGCCCTTGAGCACGCCGTCGACGTAAATATCGCCGCGCGGCCTTACCTGCAGCTTGATCACTGCGGGAAGCACCGGAAAGAGCAAGCGCCGCGCCTCCCGCCCCGCGACGCCGAGGAGCAGGATCGCGGCCACCCCACCAACGCCGTAGGCGAGCAGCCGCCGGCGGTGCGCCGTGCCCTTCTTCGCATCGGGCGTGTAGAACGAATGCAGGCGCACGCGTGTGTCGGTGAAATCGCCCGCCTCCGCGAGCTCCACGGCGCGATCGGGATGGCGATGCCGCAGCGACTTGGCGAAATCCTGGGTGACGAGGAGGCGCTCGGCCGAGGCGAAGCGCGCCGCCGCCGCCGCGGCAGTCAGGCCGTCGCCGAAGACCCGCGCCTCGGAGCCTTGCACCGTGAGCGCAAGAGGGCCGTAGTTGAGGCCCGCCTGCACCGGAAGCGAGGCGTCGCCCGATCTCAGGGACTGAGTGACCTGCAAGGCCTTGGCCGGATCGCCGAACAACACCACGGCAAGGCCGTCGTCGGCGTCGAGCACGATGCGATCCGCCTCGGGAATTCCCGCGGTCGCCGCCTTCGCTCGCGCCTCGAGCTTCTCCTTGAGCAACGCCTGCTCGGCTACCGGACGCGTATCGAATCGCGCGATGCGCAGGAAGGCGACGTTGGCGTGGACGGGAAGCGCGGTGGGCACTTGCGCATTGTATCGAGCCCGCGACACTGTAAGCCGATGCCTACGCGGGGCTCCGAAACTTTCCTACTGAAGCGCCAGGCGATTCGGGGCAGAATGGCGGCTTCCCCGCCCCACCGCCCCCACCATGAACTCGTGGCTGAAGGACATCGACCGCGCGACGACCGAGGCCGAGATCGTCTCGCGCACGCGTGATTACTGCTCGCTCGTGAGCCCGCGCGACTTGCAGCCGTTGCCCGAGGATTGCAGGCAGATCCGCATCGAGAATCACGGCGACATCCCGCTTTTGCGCGAGCGCCTGGCGATGGGTTGCGAGAGCGCGCAGGCGCACTCGTCGGAGCTCGAAAAGCTGCGCGAGCTGGTGAGCTACCTGTCGCACGCCACCGAAAGGCTAGGGGAAATTCACCGCCGCGGGGACGCTTCAGCACTGTAGGAGCATTCCTACCTCGGTTTTCCCCGGCTCCTACAGAATTTCCCGGAAGGCGCTTCGATAATCAGGCACGTGCAACGAGTGCCGGCCGCCCAGCGCGGCTGAACGTCTGATGATCGCCTGGTATCACCTCATCGATAACGCCACGAGCACTCCCGAAGTCGTCGGCGTCGCGCGCGACTACATCGCCTCGTGGACTCCGCGGGAGATCGGCCTCCTGCCCGAGCGCTGCCGCCCGGGCAAGCTGCGCGACGCCTACGACATCGAACTCCTCCACGACTGCGTGATCGAGGAATACCGCGGCTCGCAAGCTACCGGCGAGGAGCTGTCCCGGCTGCAGGAGCTGACAAGCTTCGTGGTGCAGGCCATGCAGCGCATTACCGACCTGTCTGCACAGAATGCGAGCGGCGCCTCGGGCAAAACGTCCCGCATGACCCCCGCGGACTCCGCCGAGAGCTGATCCTCCCGGCGCGGCGAAGAAACTTATCGCCGCGCCGTTTCTCGAAACCTCATGAAGCTTCCCGCGCCCAAGGAGCTGGCGTACCTGCTCGGCCGCACGGTCAAGAGCTGGATGCGCGACAACGCCGGCAGCATGGGGGCGGCCCTCGCCTTCTACACCCTCTTCACGATGGCCCCGCTGCTGATCCTGGTGATCATGCTGGCGGGCTTCTTCATCGGCCGCGACGAGGCGCAGGCGCTCCTCATGACGCAGCTCTCGGGGCTGCTTGGAGAGGCTGGGGCTGCGGGTGTGAAGTCGGTGCTCAACGCGGCGCATGACGGCGGCAAGGGCATCGTCGCCTCGGTCGCGGGCTTCGTCACGCTCGTGCTCGGGGCGACCACGGTGTTCGCGGAATTGCGCAACGACCTGGATCGCATCTGGCAGGCCAGGCCCCCGAAATCCTCGGGTGTATGGAACTACCTGCGCTCGCGCCTGCTGTCTTTCGGCATGGTCGCGGCGATCGGCTTCCTGTTGCTGACCTCTCTCGTCGTGAGCGCGGCGCTCGCGTACGTCGGCAAGGTGATCGGAGGCGGAGCGATCCTGCTCTATCTCCTCGACTTCGCCGCTTCCCTTGCCGCCCTCACGGCGCTCTTCGCGGCGATCTTCAAGATCCTCCCCAGCCAGCGAATCGAATGGAGGGATGTCTGGGTGGGATCGGCGATGACCGCGCTTCTTTTCTGGGTCGGCAAGTTCCTGATCGGGCTCTACCTCGGCAAGAGCGCGATCACCTCGGAGTTTGGCGCCGCGGGCACCCTCGTGGTCGCCATCGCGTGGGTGTACTACTCGTCGCAGGTCTTCTTCCTCGGCGCGGAGTTCACGCGCGAGTATTCACTCGCGTACGGAACGCACCGCACGGACGAGGCGGCGAGTGCGCTCAACGGTCCGGGTTCGCTCCTCGAGCGCGCGAGGCGCGTCGTTACTTCAAGGGCTTGAAGCGCAGGCGGTGCGGGGCAGCGGCCTCGTCGCCGAGGCGCTCGTGCTTGTCTTCCTCGTACTCTTTGTAATTCCCCGGATAGAAGACCCACTGCGAATCGACGTTGCCGCCGTCGAGCAGCGTCTTGGCGAGGTGCAAGCGCCCGCGCTCTCCGCCCGAGAGATTCCCCACCAGCTTCTGCTGGTCGCTGCCCTTGAAATTGAAGCGGCCGAGGTAGGCCCGCGACTGGATCTCGAACTTGCCGATGGTGAGGATGTCCTGGCCGTTGGAGATCGTTTCCCAGACGTTCTTCTTGTCGGGAAACTTGCGCGTCTGGTCGACCACCGAGAGCTTCACGGTGTGCCCGATCTTGATCGTTCCCTTGTCGGGCTTTTCCTTGCCGGTGATCATGCGAAACAGCGTCGACTTGCCCGCGCCGTTGGGACCGATGATGCCGACGATCGCGCCCGGGGGCACCGTGAACGAGAGGTTGTCGATCAGGAGCCGGTCCTTGTAGCCCTTCGAGACGTTCTCGAACGTGATGACCTCGTTGCCGAGGCGCTCGGCGACCGGAATGAAGATCTCCGCGGTCTCGTTGCGCTTCTGGTACTCGTACGAGTTGAGCTCCTCGAAGCGCTTCAGGCGCGCCGTGTTCTTGGTCTGCTGGCCCTTGGCGTTCTTGCGAACCCATTCCAGCTCCCGCTTGATCGACTTCTGCCGCGCGGACTCGCTCGATTCCTCTTTCTGCAGGCGGTCGCGCTTCTGCTCGAGCCAATCGCTGTAGTTGCCCTTGTACGGAATGCCCGTGCCGCGATCGAGCTCGAGGATCCACTCGGCGGCATTGTCGAGGAAGTAGCGGTCGTGCGTGACCGCCACCACGGTGCCCGGGAAGCGCACGAGATATTGCTCGAGCCATTCCACGCTCTCGGCATCCAGGTGGTTGGTGGGCTCGTCGAGGAGAAGCATGTCGGGCTTGGAGAGCAGCAGGCGGCACAACGCCACGCGCCGCTTCTCGCCGCCCGAAAGGTTATCGACCTTCGCGTCCCACGGTGGCAGGCGCAACGCATCGGCGGCGACCTCCAGCTGCGTGTCGAGGGTCGAGGAATCCGCCGAGGCGAGCAGCTTCTCGAGGCGTTCCTGCTCGGCGGCGAGCTTGTCGAAGTCCGCATCCGGCTCGGCGTACGCGGCATACACGGCATCGAGGCGCTTCTTCGCGTCGAAGACTTCCCCCAGGCCCTCTTCGACGGCCTCGCGCACGGTGTGGCCGGGCTCCAGCTGGGGCTCCTGCGGCAGGTAGCCCACGCGAATCCCCGGCATGGGGATCGCTTCGCCCTCGTAGTCCTTGTCGAGGCCGGCCATGATCTTCAGCACCGTCGATTTCCCCGCGCCGTTCAGCCCCAGCAGGCCGATCTTGGCGCCCGGGTGGAACGAGAGCGAGATATTTTTGAGGATCTGGCGCTTGGGCGGAACGACCTTGCCCACGCGGATCATCGTGTAGACAAACTGAGCCATGGGAATACCAGCGAGACGGCGCGAGTTGCAAACGCAGGCCGGAAGGATACCAGCAAAAAAAACCGGCGGGGGATGCCCGCCGGTGAGGTGCAGTTGGGTGTCGCTATCTGCGCGCCGAATCGACCGGATAGGCGTCGGGATTCGTCGGGATCAGGTTGCCCTGGCTATCGTAGAGGGGGAACGGGCCCGGGCCCGAGGCGTAGCTCACGGTGGTGCCGCCGTTGTTGTAGATGGCGACTTGCTGCAGGTAGTCATCCCTGATGTAGTGGCCGGCGACAAAGACCTGGCGCGTGCCGCGCGTTTCAAAGCGGCCCGGCACATAGATGTAGCCTTCGCGCGCGGGAAGGATCTCCGTGGACACTCCGGGCGCGGGCTTGCCGACGTTGGCATACCACTCGAAGTCGAAATCGGGATAGAAAGTCGTGGCGATGGCCGGGATCGAAGCGCTCGCAAGCGCGGTCGCAAAGCCGGCGGAAATCAGTGCGTTCAATCTCATGATTCGTCCTCCGTGGCGTTTCGCGCGGTCGGCGCGAGGAATTGAATCTCTGCTCCCAACATACAGCGAGGGGGTCCGAACCTCTGCCAGAGCCGCGCGCTTTCGCGGGTCGGTGCCCGCTTACACCCGCGTAAATGAAAAGGGCACGGCCGGAGCCGTGCCCTTGCGGAAGCGGGCTGCGCTTCCGTGGTCGCCCCGCAGAGCGGGGGACTGTCAAACGACCGAGGATGCTCGCATAAGAGATCGCGGGGCCGAATGATGAATCCAGCGTAAACGTGCCGGCGGGAACTGCCTGTCGGCGCGTTCCGGACTTGCGGTAGGAAAGTCGAAAGCCGTTGTCATTCGGGCGCGATGCCTTTGTCGCGCATGAGCTTCGACCACTTGGCCTGGTCCTCGCGGATGAACTTCGCGAACTGCTCCGGCGTGTCCCCCGAAGTCTCGGCGCCGAGCGCGATCGTCCTCTGCTTCACCTCGGGATCGGCGAGCACGCGGTTGGCGTCCGCGGAGATCCTCGCCACCAGGGCCTTCGGCGTGCCCGCGGGAGCGAGCAGGCCGAACCATCCGATCGCTTGGTATCCCGGCAGCGCTTCAGCGGCCGCCGGAAGCTCCGGCATCGTGGCGGAGCGCTGCGCGCTCGTCACCGCGAGCGCTTTTAGCTTTCCCGCCTGCACGTGCTGCATCACCGTCTGCGCCGGCGCGAACATGAGATCGATCTGTCCCGCGAGCAAATCGGTCACCGCCTGCCCCGTGCCTTTGTACGGCACATGCAGCATGTCGACTCCGGCGAGCGACTTGAAGAGCTCCGCCGACAAATGCGACGCCGCGCCCGAACCCGACGAACCGAACGTGAGCTTGCCGGGATTCGCCTTCGCGTAAGCGATGAGCTCGGGAACGCTGCGCGCCGGAATCCCGGGATTCACCACAATCACGTACGGCGAGGCGGAGACGAGGCTCACCGGGGCGAAGCGGCCCACGTTCTTCTCGGTGAGAGAAGCGGTCGAGCTCATCATCAGCGTGTATCCGTCGGCGGGCGCGGGGGCGACGAGCTCGGCGCCGATCTGCCCGCTCGCGCCCGGCTTGTTCTCGACGATGACGGGCTGGTCCCAGATCCTGTTGAGATACGGCGCCATGATGCGCGCGAGCGCGTCCGCACCCCCGCCGGGAGGAAACGGCACGATGATGCGCACCGGCCTGGCGGGAAACTCCTGCGCGGAAACCGCCGCGGCAACGCAAAGGAATGCGGCCGCGAGCGAACGCGCGACGGTCCCGCGGCGAATCATTGCGCCGCGCCGGGAGCGACGATGGTTGTGCGCAGGGTGGTGATGCCTTCGATCGAGCACTCGACGACGTCGCCGACCTTGAGATAGAGGTCCTGGGCATTCGGCTTGCCCGCCGCGACGCCGCCTGGCGCGCCGGTCGAGAACATGTCGCCGGGCTCGATCGGGATCGTGCGCGAGAAATGCTCGATGATGTCGGGCAGCTTCCAGATCTGCTCGCGCGTGTTCACGCGCATGCGCTCTTCCCCGTTCACCGAGCACGTCATCCACAAGTCGTAGGGATCGAGGATCTCGTCCATGGTGACGATCTCGGGTCCGAGGGGACCGAACCCCGGAGCGTTCTTGGATGTCCAGAAGCGCGAGCCCGATGCGACCTCGCGCTTCTGCATGTCGCGGTCGGTGAGGTCGTTCAGGACCGTGACGCCGACCGCGTAATCCATCGCGTCTTCCTTGCCCACGCCGAGCGCGCGCCGCCCGATCACGAAGACCAGCTCCGGCTCGTAGTCCAGATGCGGAATGCCGTCAGGCTTGGCGACCTTCGCGTTGTGCCCGACGAGGGACGAATTGAGCTTGATGAAGCCGGTCGGCTCCTCGGGCATTTCCTTGATGAGGTCGTTGCGCTTGAGCTCTTCCAGGTGCGAGCGATAGTTCTTCCCCACGCACAGGAATTTGTCGGCGTCGGGAACCGGCGGCAGGAAACGGATCGCGCGCTCCTCGACCATCGCGCCGGAAAAGCGCCCGGCGTTGGTCTGCGCGGCCTTCGCGAGCGCCTGCACCCGCGAGAGAGCGCCGCGCCCCTCGCGAAGCAGTGTCTTCATCGTTCCGGGAAGCGGCTCGCCATCGACACGCGACGCAGCCTCGATGTCGAGAACGCGGTGGCCCACGCGTACGCCGATTCGCGGCAGTCCTCCCTGCTGGTAATAGGTGATGAGTCTCATGGCAACCAGACATCATCGCCCCTGTCGCCAAAAAAAGGAAATGCCGGCACGAGGGCCGGCATTCCGGGGTGAAGCGCGGCGGCGATCAGCGGTTCGCCTGCACCGCGATATCAGGAGTACCGGTGGCTCCGATCATCACGTTCCACGAAGCGGGAACGTGGCGCGGCAGCGACATCGCACACGCGGCGACCATCGTCGCGAGAAGCACACGTCGAGTCCACATATCGCCTCCCTTCAGCGACGCGAGAGGCTGTTGGAGAGCCCGGAAAGCGCGGGTGTCGGGCCGTCGTCCGGCATCTCACTGGAGCGATCGACGTTGGTGCGCGGCGCGATCGTATTCAGAAGCTGGCCGTTCCTGCCGATCTTCTTGCGATCCCGCTCCGCGGACTTGATGACCCGATCGAGGCTCACGGAGGAGCGCCGCACATCGGCGGTGGCGGTGCCCAGGGACACGAGATCGACTGAAACCGCGCTGCGGTCGATCGCAAGCGAGCGATCGCGTTCGTCGAGGAGGCGCTCGCCATCGAGGGTCATGCCGCCGGCCGCGCCGTTGACGAGTCCCGAGTTGAAGAGATTTACGGGAAGCGTCGTCGTGGTGGTGGTTCCGTCGACCGCGGTGGTCACGATCGTGCGGGTGCCGTCGGCGTTCAACATCGTCGAGGTGGTCGACCCGTCGGAATTCGTCAGCACCGTCGGGTTGCCCGGGCTCGCGGTGGTGGCCGTCGCGCCGGTACCGCTGCTCGCGCCATTGCCGCTGCCGCGGGTCGAGCTGCTGGCGGCGGCGGGTCTCGATACTGTGCTCGTACCGGTGGCACTGCTGGCCACGGGCACCGGCGCGGTCATCATGGTGGTCGAGGCGGCTCGCGCCGGCGCGGTGACTATTTGCGCGAACGCCACGCTCCCGGTGAGGGCGATGACGACCGATGTCACTAACAACGCGGGTAAGGGCTTGCGCATCGAAGTCTCCTTATCGTGGCGGTCCATCCATCCTAGGGAGACTTTGTTCAATCCGAGTGCCGCGCCTTACAGTCCGATTGGATCAGCGATAGTAGTACGAGTAGTACGGCCTGTCGCGAGCCCAGTACGGTCTGTGATAGCGCCAGCGCCCGTCGTATTCGACCCAGCGCGCGGGCTCGTAGTAATAGCCTGGGCGATGCCGCACCCAATGCCCGGTGACCCACACGTGGCGGTAGCCCGTCCAGTGCCAGTATCCCGGGGCCCAGACGTAGCCGTAACGCGGCACGGGCACAACCTCATAGCGCAGCGGCGGCGGGCCGACGTTCAGGTACAGATCGACGTTGGTACGCGCGGCGGCGGGAATCGCGATGCTCCCGAGCGTTGCCGCGACCAGTCCCGCAAGAACCAGCTTCTGCGTTCTCATGATGGTCACCTCCGTTTCCCTTCAACGCATCGCGCGAAAGCGCGGATGACAAGGAAAAAGGGACCGCCCTCTGCAAAGGGCGGTCCCAACAGGAGCTACTACGGACTATTGACGACGGGATTATCGATCGGGAAAGCGTTCATGGTCGCGGTAGCCCTCGCGGTTCTCGGCCCAGCGCTCGCGATCCCACGCACCGCGTTTGAATGCCCAGCGCCCATCGGCCTCTTCCCAGCGATCGGGATGCCAGTACATGCCATGACGCTCGCGGATATAGTGGCCGTTCACCCAGACGTGGCGACCGTTACGCCATTCCCAGACGCCCGGCGCCCAGATGAAGCCGACGCGCGACGCGGGAACGACCTCGTAGCGAGGCGGCGGCGGCGCGACATCGATATAGATGCCCACGGCGGCCGAAGCCGGGACGGCAGTCATGCCGATCGACGCGGCGGCAAGCGCACTCGACAAGAGTCTTCGTTTCCACATGATGAGGCACCTCTCAGTGGAGGAGTGAGATTCCCACGATACGAGCAACGCGTGCGCGCCTCTAGCGGTTGGCCTCCCATCCCGGCGTAAGCATTGTCTGACACGTCCATGAGAAAGGTGCGGTAAATTGTCGGTCTCGCGCGATTTCCACGGCGCTTCGCGGCCGACTCTCCGATGACCCTACTTTCCGACCCGTTGAAGATTGCTCGCGAAGAGCTGGATTCCTATTGGATGCCGTTCACGGCGAACCGCCAGTTCAAGGCGGCACCGCGCCTGGTGGTGGCGGCCGAAGGCATGTACTACACGACGGCGGATGGCCGGCGCATCCTCGACGGCTTCGCCGGGCTGTGGTGCTGCAACGCCGGACATTGCCGCAAGCCCATCGTGGAGGCGATTCAAAAGCAGGCGGCGACGATGGACTACGCCCCCGCATTTCAGATGGGGCATCCGCTCGCCTTCGAGCTCGCCAACCGCATCGTCGATCTCGCGCCCGGCAAGCTCGACCACGTCTTCTTCTGCAACTCCGGCTCCGAGGCGGTCGACACCGCGCTCAAGATCGCGCTCGCCTGGCACCGCGTGCGCGGCGAAGGCGCGCGCATGCGCTTGATCGGCCGCGAGCGCGGCTATCACGGCGTGGGCTTCGGCGGCATCTCGGTGGGCGGCATTCCCGCCAACCGCAAGATGTTCGGCACGATGCTCGCGGGCGTGGATCACTTGGCCCACACGCACAACCTGGAGAAGAACGCGTATTCGCGCGGGCAGCCCGAATGGGGCGCGCACCTCGCCGACGAGCTCGAGCGCCTGGTGGCGCTGCACGACGCCTCGACGATCGCCGCGGTCATCGTCGAGCCGCTGGCGGGCTCCACCGGGGTGCTCATCCCGCCGAAAGGCTACCTGCAGCGCCTGCGCGAGATCACGAAGAAGCACGGCATCCTCCTCATCTTCGATGAGGTGATCACGGCCTTCGGTCGTCTCGGCGGAAATTTCGCCGCCGATGTCTACGGCGTCGAACCCGACATGATCACCTTCGCCAAAGGCATCACCTCCGGCACCGTGCCGATGGGTGGGGTCATCGTCTCCTCCGACATCTATCAGGCGTTCATGGCCGGGCCGCAGGGCATCGAGCTCTTCCACGGCTACACGTATTCGGCGCATCCGCTCGCGTGCGCGGCGGGGGTCGCGACGCTGCAGCTCTACAAGGACGAGGATCTCTTCGCGCGCGCCAGGCGCATGGCGCCCAAGCTCGAAAGCGCGCTGCACTCGCTGAAGGGTACCAAGCACGTGGTGGACATTCGCAACCACGGCCTCGTGGGCGCCGTGGAGCTCGCGCCGCGCGCAGGTGCCCCGGGCGCCCGCGGCTTCGAGGCCTACCTGCGCTGCTACGAGAAGAGCGTCATGGTGCGCTCCACCGGCGACATCATGGCGATCGCGCCCGCGCTCATCGTCGAGGAGCCGCACATCGACCAGATCGTCTCGACGCTTCGCGACGTGCTGGGCGCTCTGGACTAGGACTAAGGAGAAAAAAGAATGGCAACCACCAAGGTCGCGGTCGTCACGGGGGCAGGTTCGGGAATCGGAAAGGCATCGGCGCTGGCGCTGCTGAAGGAGGGCTACAGCGTGGCGCTCGCGGGCAGGCGCGAGGAGCCTCTCGAGAAGGCGGTGGCGGATTCGGGCGCCGGATCGCGCGCGCTCGCCGTGCCCACCGACGTGGGCAACCCGCAGTCGGTCGCCTCGCTCTTCGCCAAGGTGAAGTCGACCTTCGGCCGGCTCGACGTGCTCTTCAACAACGCCGGCATGGGCGCGCCCGCCATCCCGATGGAAGACCTCACCTACGAGCAGTGGACCGCGGTGGTGAACGCGAACCTCACCGGCTCGTTCCTCTGCACGCAGGAGGCGATCCGCATCATGAAGGCGCAGGACCCGAAGGGCGGGCGCATCATCAACAACGGCTCGATCTCGGCGCACGCGCCGCGGCCATACAGCGTGGCTTACACCGCGACCAAGCACGCCATCACGGGGCTCACCAAGTCCACGTCGCTCGACGGGCGTAAGCACGACATCGCGTGCTCGCAGATCGACATCGGCAACGCCGCGACCGAGATGACCGAGCGCATGGCCAAGGGTGTGCCGCAGCCCAACGGCGAGATGATGGTCGAGCCGCGCATGAACGTGCAGCACGTGGCCGACGCCATCGTCTTCATGGCGCGCCTCCCGCTCGACGCCAACGTTCAGTTCATGACCATCATGGCGACGAAGATGCCCTTCGTCGGCCGCGGCTGATTTCTCCCTCTCCCTTGGGAGAGGGAGAAGCTCGCTTTAGAGAGAGGCGCCGATCCGGCTCGTCTCGCGGGTTTTCATCGCGAGGTACTGCGCGCGATCCATCTCGTGCAGCTGCCGCGGATAGCGCTCGGTGGCGGCGAACCACTCGCTGAGGCGCTTCTGCACGCGCGCCTCCGGCGGGGCCGACAACGAATTGAGATACGCCTCGATCGCGAGGTAGTAGCGCATCGTGTTGCGCTCCGTGGCGCCGAGCATTCCGCCGACATGGACCGGGGTGCCGTTTCCGTCCTTGCCGACGACGGTGAATCCGATCTTGTCCCGGCCGGCAGTGGCGAGGTAGGCCTGCATGGCGAGGCGCGACATCGTGCCAAAACCGTACGCATACGACAGGTGGATGAAGGTGCGTTCCTTGTCGATCGGAACGGCCTCGAGCGTGATCTCGTAGTCGCGCGTTCCGACCGGCCCGCTGTCGGCCTTGAGCGAGATCCGGAAGTAGTCCGGCGTGCGCGCAACCACCCGATAACGGAACTCGATCTTGTAGGCGTCCTCGGGAGGCTGGTCGGATTTGCGGCCGATGCGCACCGTGAGAGCGCTGCCGTTTCCGCCGGCGATGCAATGCTTGGTGTTGAACGGAAGGATCAGGACGTGGCACCAGCTCGCCGCTTCTGCAAACCCGGCCTCGGCGGTCGCCAACGGCGCGTCCACGACCGCGTGCACGTCGCCGCGCAGCAGGTGCCCCTCCTCGCGCGAGACGAGGTACAGGGGCTTGCCGTAGGCGTTGCGCGCGAGCTTCTGCTGCAGCTCGTCATAGCGGGCGCGCAACTCCGGCCCGGCGCCGCCACCGGCCAGCCCGGCCGCCGCCGCGCCGATGCACAGCGCGAAGGAAAGCACCACCCCCGCGAACGCGAGAATCGGCACCAGGCGCGCATGGACTTGATTCAACGGCATAAGCCCTCCCATCCATGATGGACCCTGGTCGCCTCGGAGGGTTCGCAAAAAGAAAAGCCCGCTCGAGAGCGGGCTTTTCGGGTAGAAGTTTTTTTAGGCCGGCTGTCGATCGAAGGGTTCGCTTTCCTGAGCTTGCTGCGCCTGTACGGGCATGCTGCTGCGGGGAAGCCTGCGCACCTCATCCTTCTCTTTTGCACGGCGGGCCATTTCGGCGTAGGCCCGTTTCACCATTTCGAAGTCGTACTCGTCGGTCATGGACGGCTCCTTCTCGTGAACGCTCCGCCAGTGTCCTTCATCCTGCAAGAAACTCGCTATCAGAATCGTCCTACGTGGCCCGGAAATCAAGGCTCTTCGCCGCATCGAAACGAAATTATTATTGAGTGCGCGCTCACCTCGTGGGACGCTGGCGCCCAATCGACCGAAAAACCCCGGAAATCAATGGTGCGCGATCCCCTATCCGCCCCCGCAATCCGCGCCGAATATGACGTCGCCGTGGTCGGCGCAGGGACGGCCGGGCTCGCGCGGCGAGCCTGTGCGCGCTCGGGGGTGGTCCTGCAGGCGCTGAAGCTGGGGCGGCGGGCGCCCCTGCAGAGGCTCGCGCGCAGCGCCGTGGGCCAGTTCTCGCGCGGCCGCAAATTCCTCGACGTGCTGTTCCGCCCCGCTCCGGGAAGTTAAACTCCGGGGCTGCATGGATCTCCCCCCCAACAACTTCAAGCGGGCCATCGCCGCCGGCCGCCAGCAGATCGGGCTGTGGGTCTCGCTCGCGAGCGCGTACAGCGCCGAGGTCGTCGCCGGCTCCGGCTTCGACTGGATCGTCATCGACACCGAGCATTCCCCCAACGAGGTGGACACGACACTGGCACAGCTCCAGGTGGTGGCGGCCTATCCGGTGGCGCCGATCGTGCGCCCGGCGTGGAACGACAAGGTGCTCATCAAGCGCCACCTCGACATCGGCGCGCAGAATCTCCTCGTCCCGTATGTGCAGAACGAGGCCGAAGCGCTCGCGGCGGTGAGCGCCACGCGGTTTCCGGCGCAGGGCGTGCGCGGAGTGGCCGGCGTCACGAGGGCCTCGCGGTTCGGCCGCGTCGCCGACTACGCCAAACGCGCGCACGAGGAGCTGTGCCTGCTGGTGCAGATCGAGACGCGCGAGGGACTCGACAACCTGGAGAAGATCGCGCGCGTCGAGGGCGTCGACGGGGTCTTCATCGGCCCGGCGGATCTCGCCGCGGGATTGGGCCACCTCGGCGACCAGCAGCATCGCGATGTGCAATCGGCGATCAGGGAAGCGATCGCGCGCATCAAGTCGTGCGGCAAGCCCGCGGGAATCCTCGCCACCGACGAAGCCTCGGCGCGCCGCTACATCGAGTGGGGCACCGTCTTCACCGCCGTGGGGCTCGACCTCATGATCCTCGCCCGCGAGTCGGAGAAGCTCGCTGCGAAATTCAAATAAAAGACCCCTCTTCTGACCGCGGCCGGTCCGCGAGGACCGGCCGCTACGTCATCGAACCCGCGCAAAGCCTGGAGGCGTCCCTCCGACGGACCTTCGCGGGCGGCAACCCGAAATCCTCGTTAGGCGGGCCGCGCACAGCCCGCGAAGTTGCCGGATGGCCCCTTGACGAGGCCAAGCCCCTACACCCACAACCATTCAAAGCACGAAGCCCGGAGGTCTCTCGACTCTCCGGGCTTCGCGGGGAATTCAGCGCGATGATCGTGGCTTTATTCCGTCGTTCTCCCGGAGAGGGCGCGATCCGTTACGTCCAGGCCCTGGGCCTGCGCATGGCAGGACCCGGACGCCCAGAGCGTCTTGGCCGGTCGGTAGATGAATGTGTTCTTCATGTCTCTCGGGAAAACCTCGGTGAGCCGTGATGATCGAATGCTGCCATGCAGCAATACTCTCGTCAACCCCATCTATAATGGAATTTCACCGCGCGGAGATCTCCCATGTCGAAACGAGCCCTGCTCGCCGTCGTCGCCGCACCGATCGTGGTCTTGGCGGCGGGCTTCGCGCGCGCCGAGTGGCCCGATCACGCCGTCAAATGGGTCGTGCCGTTCGCCGCCGGCGGCGCCAACGACCTCATCGCGCGCGCCGCCGCCGAAGGCGTGGCCCGGCGGCTGAAGCAACCCGTGGTCATCGAGAACAAGCCCGGCGCGGGCGCGGCGATCGGCGCGGAGTACGTAGCCAAGGCAAAGCCCGACGGCTACACCTTCCTCATCGGCGCCGCGGGCGTCATCACCAACAGCATGATCCGCAAGGACATGCCCTACGCCGACAGCGACCTGGTGCCGGTGGGAATGATCGCGGTGGCGCCTTCGGTCATCGTCGTGCACCCGAGCCTTCCCGTCACCAACATGAAGGAATTCATGGCCTGGGCGAAGAACCAGGGCGCCGGCGGGGTCAGCTGGTCGACGGCGGGGACTGCCAGCACGCCGCATTTCGTGGCCGAGATGCTGAAGCAGGCGGGTGTCACCAATCTGGTCGTGATTCCCTACAAGAGCGGCAACGAGGGTGTCGCGGCCGTCATGGCGAACAGCGTCGCGGCGACTTCGGAGGCGAGCATCGTCGTCCTGCCGCAGGTCAAGGCGGGCAAGCTCAAGGCGATCGCCACCACGTACGACACGCGCATCACCGCGTATCACGAGATTCCCACCACCAAGGAGCAGGGCTTCCCCGGCGTGAAGATCGGTCACTGGGCGGGACTCTTCGCGCCCAAGGGGACGCCGCAGCCGATGCTCGAGCGCATGAGCGCGGAGCTGCTCGCCGTGGTGAAGAGCAAGGAATTCCACGACAAGCTCGTGCCGCAGGGCATCGAGCCCGCGCCCTATTCCCTCGCGGGATACCTCGCGTTCATCAACGCGGAGCGCGATCGCCTCGGAAAGATCGCCAAGGCCGCGAAAATGCAGGCCGACTGAATGTATTCGGTCAAGGAGGTCTTCTACACGCTGCAGGGTGAGGGCGCGAACGCGGGCACTCCCGCCGTGTTCTGCCGCTTCGCCGGCTGCAATTTGTGGACGGGACGCGAGGCCGATCGGGCCGCCGCGGCGTGCGATTTCTGCGACACGGATTTCGTCGGCACCGATGGCCCCGGCGGCGGCAAGTTCGAGGATGCGCGGAGATTGGCCGATGCAGTGCAGGCGGCGTGGCCTGGGAATGGCGAGCGGCACCGGTTCGTCGTCTTTACCGGCGGGGAGCCGCTGCTGCAGCTCGATTCGGCGGTGATCGGAGCGCTGCATGCGCGCGGCTTCCGCATCGCGATAGAAACCAACGGCACGATCGCCCCGCCCGAAGGGATCGACTGGATTTGCGTGAGTCCAAAGTCGGACGTGGCGCTTGCCGTCGAGTCCGGCGAGGAGCTGAAGCTCGTCTATCCGCAGGCCAAGGCGCCGCCGGAGCGCTTCGAGTCCCTCGATTTCGATCACTTCTTCCTGCAGCCCAAGGACGGGCCGGAGCGCGAGGCCAACACCCGCGGCGCCATCGACTATTGCCTGCGGCATCCGCGCTGGCGACTGTCCATCCAGAGCCACAAGCTCATCGGCTTGCGTTGAAGCGATGGAAGTCTCCTACCGCTTCGGATTCGACGCAGCGCACCATTTCGACAGCTTTCCCGAAGGCCATCGCTATCGCGCCATGCACGGACACTCGTTCCAGGTCGAGGTCACGCTCGCGGGCAGGCCCGATCCCGCCACGGGCTTCGTCGCCGACCTGGGCAAGGTGGAAGAAGAATGCCTGCGGGTGCGCGAGCGCCTCGATCACCGCGTATTGAACGAATTACCCGGACTCGCCGCGCCCAGCCTGGAAAACATCTGCCTGTGGATCTGGAGCGCGCTCTCCCCGCGCTTCGCCAATCTCGCGCGCGTCACCGTGCGGCGCGATTCCTGCGGACAAAGTTGCTCCTACGACGGGCGCTGATCGCATCGGGCGCCGAAAGGCAGGAACTCAATTCATAAGCGCGCGGTCGCACTCTGTGAGCCGCGTTTTCCCGAACCCGGTTTGTCCTACAAGTCCGGGCGCGCAAATTCCGCGGCGAAGTCTTCCGAAGCATCGCGAGAAGGAGCACGCCCTCATGAGGCAACCGTCCACTCCCACCGGTACCAACGGGAACAGTCCCAGGATGCGAACGCGCGGCGCGATTCGCACGCATCTCGGCCGCAAGCGCACCGGCCCGCGCACCCGCGGGCAGAAGCATTCGTCCTACGAGAATATCGGCGCCCAGGCCGGGCGCTATCACGAAGAAGACCTCTTCGACCGCTTGCTCGGCCGCGTCCAGCAGGTTTTCCAGCAGGCGGGCGACACCACCATCGAGGCGCTCGACCGCGCGCTCGAGAGCGCCTGCCAAGGGCTTGTCGCCGCCGGCGAGTTCACCGCCGAGAACGGCGAGCGGCTGCGCCTGTTCCTGCGCCACGACCTGCTGCAGCGCGACAACCCGACGCTCACGTTCCGCACCGGCGACATCAGCAGCGCGGGAACGCTCACCTGCACGGGCTGCGGCTGGACGATCCAGACGACGCGCACCTCCATCCTGCCGTCGTGCCCGCAATGCGGGAACACGACCTTCCGCAAGACCGGCTGAGGCGAGGCGGTGGGCTCGATCATCGAGGTCTTTCCGAGAAACGACGCGGGCCGCCCGCTGCGCAGGAACATCGCGCTGGGCACCGAGCCTGTCTCCGCTACCGGCGCGCCCAAGGTCCGGGCGACGCGCCTCGTCGACTATGCCGCGATCCGTGCGCTGCAGCGCGAGGCCCATCCGCGCGGAGCGGGATTCACGCTCCAGCAGCTCGAAAGCCGCCGCCGCGCGTTTCCCGACGGACAGCTCGTCGCCGAGCGCGACGGCCAGATCGTCGGTGCCGCGAGCGCCCTCGTAGTTCAGTGGGACGACTACGCGCTCCATCCCACCTGGAAGGCGGTGACGGGCGACGGGTACTTCTCGACCCACGACACCGTGGGGCTGACGCTCTACGGGGCGGATGTGGTCATCGATATCGGGCGCCACGGAGCCGGTGCGGGGCGCGCCCTCTTCCAAGCGCAGCGGCGGCTCTGCCGCAAGCTCAACTTGCGCCGCATCATCAGCGCCGTGCACCTCGGCGCGTACCACGAGCACCGGGACGAGATGTCCCCGGAGCTCTACGCGCAGCGCGTCATCTGGGGAGACCTCTTCGACCCGCAGCTGCGCCTGCATCTCGCCCACGGATTCCAGTACTGCGGGATCCTGCGCGATTACCATCCCGAGGACCTTGAATCCCACGGCAATGCCGCCCTCGTGGTGTGGCTGAACCCGTTCCATACGCCCGACGAGCCGCCCGCATTGCGCTCGGATTCCTTCAGCAGCGCCGATTCTTCATGGAGCGGGGCACCCCCTCTCGTCCTTCACCCCAAGGGCTCGATGGATGGCTCTTTGTGAGAGTGTGGAGGGCGAAGGTCGACGCGAACTTGAGGCGACGCTACCTACCGCCTGATCAGTCAATGGGGCCAGCGACGAAGGGGTTGCTCTCGAGAGGCCTTGCCCCGCTGTTTGCAGAATCGGCGCCGCTGAAGGAATTCGAGCGCAATTGGCAGAAGCGAGATCCCTCGCCTTTGCTGAGGAGAAGAACCGGCCGGTCGAGAGCAACCCCTTCGTCGCGGGCCCCAGATGATCCGATCAAAAAAAACGAGCGCCCTGGGGCGCTCGTTTTTCTTGGGCTGAAGAAACCTCAGTCCTTGTCCTTCAGCTTGTTGCGCAGGCCGCCGTGCTCCTCGGCATCGGTGTCGCCGGTGCCCTTGACCTTCGCCTTGACCTGGTCCTTCTTGGCGACGATCTTGTTGCGCAGCCCGCCATGTTCCTCGTCCGCGGACGCCCAGCGGCCGGCGTACATGCGCCAGCGGCCGTCACGCTCCTCGTAGCGCGGGGCGACGTATACATAGCCTTTGCGCTCGGGGACGAACTTGCCTTCGACCCAGACGTAGTTGCGGTTCTGGTAATCCCAGTAGCCCGGAACGTAGTAGTAGCCGGCGCGCTGGGCGGGCACGACTTCCACTTTCATCGCCGGGGGCGCGGCATCGATCTCGGTAAAGATCACTTCCTGGCTCACCGCGGGAAACGCCGCGAAGCCGATCGCCGCAACTGCGGCGGCCAACAGTTTTTTCTGCAACATGAAGTTCTCCTTCGTGTGGCGTGCGTAGCACGTACTCACCACAATGACGCGGACGGCGAAGCGCTTCAGTCGGCAGGCTCCGTAAAGCATGTGCGGATGCGCTTGCTCCAAGTCAGCCGATTCCGACGCCGGCGTCGAGCTTTGCGCAGCTCGCGCCGCCGTGGCGCAGCTCATCGCAACCGGGCGCCCCGCGACGGTGGACAGGACTACCATCCGGGTCGTCGCGTCTCGGGGAGTACACGGTCATGCTCGAAGCAACGGATCTTTGGAAGGCGTACGGCACTACCACGGCCGTCGCCGGGGTCTCGCTCACGCTCGGCCCCGGTGAAATCGTCGGGCTTCTCGGCCCGAACGGCGCCGGCAAGTCGACCACGGTAGCGATGCTCTGCGGCCTCGTCGTCCCCGACCGCGGCACGATCCGCGTCGACGGGCTCGCGCTCGCCGAGGATGCCGGCGCGGCCAAGCGTCGCCTCGGCCTCGTGCCCCAGGAGGTCGCGCTCCACGAGGAGTTGAGCGCGGTAGCCAACGTGCGGCTCTTCGGCGCGCTCTATGGCGTCACCGGCGCGCGCCTCGAGGAGCGGGTGCGCGCCGCCCTCGATCTCGTCGGGCTCACCGATCGCGCGCGCGACAGGCCCGCGACCTTCAGCGGCGGCATGAAGCGCCGTCTCAACATCGCCTGCGCGCTGGTCCACGATCCCGAGGTGTTGCTGCTCGACGAGCCCACCGTGGGCGTCGACCCGCAGAGCCGCAACGCGATCTTCGAGAACCTCGAGACGCTGCGCTCGCGCGGCAAGGCGCTGCTGTACACCACGCACTATATGGAAGAGGCCGAGAGGCTCTGCGACCGCATCGTCATCATCGACCATGGCAAGGTCATCGCGGCGGACACGCGCGAGGGCCTGTGCCGCCTCGCCCCGGAGGGCGTGACGACCACACTGGAAATCGACGGCGAGGTCGACGCGGCCGCGCTCGCCGCGCATGGCCTGCATGCGCGCAAGGTGCGCTCCACATGGCCTGCATGCGCGCAAGGTGCGCTCCAGCGGCGCCACGCTCGAATCGGTGTTCCTGCACCTCACCGGCCGCCAACTGAGGGACTGACCATGTCGCCGCTTTCCGCGCTCGTTCGCACCGACCTCGTTCTCTACCTCTCCAATCGCCGCGCCCTCCTGGTCACGCTCGCGGCACCCATCCTCATCGCGGCTTTCTTCGGCGCGGTGATGGGGGGCGCGCCGAAGAAGCCCGCGCGCGTCCCGGTCGCGGTCGTCGATCTCGACGGCAGCGACGTCACGAAGGGGATCGTCGCCGCGATGAAGGGCGACTCCACCTTCGAGCTGCGCGAGATGGCCGAGCCCGCCGCAATCGAGGAGGTGCGCACTGGCAAGCTGCGCGCCGCGATCGTGCTGCCGAAGGGGTTCGGCGAGGGCGCGCCGCGCGCGCTGTTCCGCCCGGGAGACAAGCCCGTCATCACGGTGCACATCGACCCCTCGCAGTCCATCACGCTCGCGCTCGTGAACGGCCTGCTCGCCCAGCACGCGATGCAGGCGATCACCCGCACCGCGTTCGGCGCGGGCGAAGGTGGAACGAAAGTGCTCACCGATGCGCGCACGGAAATCGAGCGCAGCGCGACGATGAACGAGACCGACCGCCGCGACCTGGTCGCGATGCTCGATAGCGTGGCGCGCGTGCAGTCGCGATCGACCGCCTCCGTGGGCAGCTCGCGCGCGGGTGGCTTCGAGATTCCCTTCACCACCCGGGAGCACGAGGTCACCGCCGCGGGCGTGAACCGCAAGTACAACGCCTACGCGCATTCCTTCGCCGGAATGGGCGTGCAGTTCATCCTCTTCATGGGAATCGATCTCGGCGTGGGCGTGCTCCTCATGCGCCGGCTGGGCCTGTGGAAGCGCTTGCGCGCGGCACCCATTTCGCGCCGCCTGCTGCTGGGCAGCCGCATCGCGTCGGGGGGGGACGCTCATCGCCCTGATCCTCATGGCGGGAATCTACGCCGCGGCGATCGCCTTCTTCGGCGTGCGCGTCGACGGCAGCTGGCCGGGCTTCATCGCGGTGGTCGCGGCCTTTTCGCTGCTGACCGCGACCTTCGGGTTGCTGCTCGCCTCCGTGGGACGCACACCCGAGGCGACGCGCGGGCTCGCCATCCTCGCCACGCTGCTGCTCGTGATGCTGGGCGGGGCGTGGGTTCCGACCTTCGTGTTTCCCGATTGGCTGCAGAGCGCCACGCTCGTCGTCCCGACGCGCTGGGCGATCGACGGCATGGAAGCCATGACATGGCGCGGGTTGGGCATCGAGGCGGCGGCGGCTCCGGTCGTGGTGATGCTAGGATTCAGCGCTGCATTCGCCGCGATCGCCATCGCCAGCTTCAAATGGGAGGAGTGACCTTGCGACCCCTGCGCGCCATCGCCATCCTCGCCGCGGTCCTCTCCGCGAGCGCCGCGGTGGCACAGACCTATCCGGCGCGGCCGGTGCGCATCATCGTGCCCTTCGCCGCCGGCGGCCCGGCCGACATCTACGCGCGGGTGTTGGGCGAGAAGCTGCAGGCGGCCCTCGGGCAACCCTTCGTGGTCGAGGACCGGCCCGGAGGCGGCGCCCTCGTGGGAACCGACGCCGTCGCCAAGAGCGCGCCCGACGGCTACACGCTGCTCATGATGTCGAACACCCACACGGTCAACGAGTCGCTCATCGCCGGGAAGCCTTACCAGCTGATGCGCGACCTCGTCCCGGTGGCGCCGGTCAACTACTCCGACCTCGTGATGGTGGTGCACCCGTCGGTGCCGGCCGCGACGCTCGCGGAATTCATCGCGCTCGCGAAGGCGAAGCCGGGCAGCCTCAACTACGCCTCGTCGGGCCCGGGCACGCCGTATCACATGGCCGGCGAGCTCTTCAAGTCGATGGCGGGCGTGGACATCGTGCACGTGCCCTACAAGGGAAGCTCGGGCGCGCGCACCGACATCCTCGGCGGCCAGGTGCAGATGATGTTCGACGCGATCACGACGATGGCGCCCAACGTGCGCGCGGGCAAGCTGAAAGCGCTCGCCTCTTCGGGCAAGGTGCGCTCGCCGGTGCTGCCGGAAGTCCCGACGCTCAACGAAGCGGGCGTGCGCGGATACGAGGCCGTCATCTGGCTCGGCGTCATGGCGCCCGCGGGAACGCCGCGCCCCATCGTCGAGAAGCTGAACGCCGAGATCACGCGCGCGGTGAATTCGCCCGAGATGCGCGAGGCCTGGGCGAAGCAGGGGGCGACCGCGATGTCGATGGCGCCCGAGGAGTTCGCGCGCTTCATGCGCGAGGACATCGAGAAGTGGGCGCGCATCGTGAAGATCTCGGGCGCGAAGCCCGATCAGTAACGCGATGCGGCTGGAATTCGTGAGCGCGGGCGCCGCGCAGGGACTCGTCACCGCCGTCGCGAAGAATGCCGGCGTCGAGATGGCGGGCAGCTTCGGCGCCGTGGGCGCGATGCTGGAGAGATTCCGCGCGGGCGAGCCGTGCGACGTCGTGATCCTGACCAATGCGCATATCGCGGAGCTCGCCGCCGGCATGCACGTGATCGTAGAGAGCGCGGTCGACTTGGGCTCCGTTCCCACCGCCATCGCGGTGCGCGCGAGCGACGACGCGATCGACGTCTCGAGCGAAGCGGCGCTGCGCAAAGCGCTGCTCGCCGCCGACGCCATCTACATTCCCGATCCCGCGAGGTCGACCGCGGGCATCCACTTCGCCAACGTTCTCGCGCAGCTTCGCCTCCTCGCCGAGGTCGGCGCGCGCCTGAGAACCTTTCCCAACGGCATGGCCGCGATGCGCGCGCTGGCCGAGGCGAAGAGCAAGCCGATCGGCTGCACGCAGACCACCGAGATCTTCGCCACGCCCGGTGTGCGCCTGGTGTCGCCGCTGCCCAAGGGCTTCGATCTCGAGACCGTCTATACCGCAGCGGTGAACACCAACGCGGCGCGGCGGGATGCGGCGGCGGATTTCGTCGCGCGGCTGGGCGCCGACGAGAACCGCAAGGCGCGCATCGAGGCGGGATTCCGCGGTTACACGATCCGGCCCGCGGGCGCCGCCGACGCGTCCGCGATTCGCCAGGTGGTCGAGGGGGTGCTGGGAGAGTACGGCTTCGCGTGCGACTGGTCGGGAGTGGACAGCGACCTGGCCGATATCGATGCGAGCTACCGCGGCCACGGCGGCCTGTTCGAAGTGGCGGTCGGAAGCGACGGGCGCCTGGCGGGATGCTGCGGCATCTTCGCGCTCGACGCGGCAACCTGCGAGCTGCGCAAGATGTACCTGCTGAAGGAAGCGCGGGGCCAGGGGATCGGCGGGCGCTTACTGCAGCGCGCCCTTGCTTTCGCGCGCCTGCGCGGCTATCGCCGCGTCGAGCTCGAGACCGCCTCGGTCCTGAAGGAAGCGATCGCCCTCTACGCCGGCGCCGGCTTCGTTCCCATCAAGCGCGACCACCTCGCCGCGCGCTGCGACCAGGCCTTCGCCCTGGACTTGTGAAAACCGGGGTTTTCATGCCGCCTCGCCGGCGGCGTAGCCGGAGGCCCACGCCCACTGGAAGTTGTGGCCGCCGAGGTGGCCGGTGACATCGACGCCCTCACCGATGAAGTAAAGGCCGGGCACGGTGGTCGCTTCCATCGTCTTCGAGGAAAGACCGCGCGTGTCGACGCCGCCCAGCGTCACTTCGGCTTTCTGGTAGCCGAGCGTTCCCGAGGGCTGCACCCGCCAATCCGTGAGATCGCGCACCGCACTGGCGATGGCGCGGTCCGAAAGCTGGACCATCGGAAGGTTCACGCCATGCGCCTCGCACCATTGCTGCGCGAGCCGCTTCGGCAGGCGCCGCGCAAGAAGTGTGGCGAGCGTGGCATTGGCGCGGCGCTCCTCGGCGAGCCACGCGCGCGCGTCCAGCCCCGGGAGCAGGTTGATGCGAATCGGCTCCGCGGCCTCGGCCGCCTGCCAGTACGACGAGACCTGCAGGATCGCCGGACCGGAAAGGCCGCGATGCGTAAAGAGCAGGTTCTCGCGAAACCGTCCTCCGTGGCACTCGGCTTCCACCTGCACCGAGACTCCCGCCAGGTCGCCATACCCGCCGGTGGCGATCACGAGCGACGAGGCCACCAGCGCCCCGCTCCCGGTCTCCACGCGAAAGCCGCCGGCGTCGTGCCCCACGCCGCGCACCTCGCACGGCTGGCGCCATTCGACCCGCCCCTTCTCGCATTCGGCAACCAGCATATCGATGATCCGCTTCGAGCTGCCGTCGCAGAAGAGCTGCCCGAGCGTCTTCTCGTGATACGGGATGCCGTGGCTCTCCACGAGCGAGATGAAGTGCTTCGGCGTGTAGCGCGCCAGCGCCGAGCGGCAGAAATCGAGGTTGCGCGAGATGAAGTTGCGGTACGTGCAGTGGATGTTCGTGAAGTTGCAGCGCCCGCCGCCCGAGATGCGAATCTTCTCGCCGATCTTTGCGTAGTGATCGACAAGCACGACGCGTCGCCCGCGTTGTCCCGCCGTAGCGGCCGCCATCATTCCCGCCGCGCCGGCGCCGATCACGGCGACGTCGCAGTCGTGCTTCTCCCCGTTCGCCGTCAACGGCGCCGCGCTTTCGCCCGCATAGCCCCGCGGCACTGCTCGCTCACGTGCCTCTCGATGATCTCGGCCAGGCGCACCACGTCGCGGCCGGGGAATTCGGGGTCCGCGAGCGCGAGGTACAGCTGCGCGTCGAAATGGCCGCCCTCCTTCATCGGCAGGATCTTGAGCTTGCCCTCCTTCAGCTCGTCCAGCACGATCTCCTGCGGCACCCACGCGAATCCCAGCCCCATCGCCAGCGCGCGGATCGAGGTCGCCTTGTTGCCCACCGTCCAGCGCAGCTCCACGCCGCTCACCTCGGTCTTGCGCTGCGTGCCGGTATCGCGCACGAAGATGCGGCGATGGCGCTTCAGGTCGCGCTCCGTGAGCGGGCGCTTCAATTGGTGCAGCGGATGCGAAGGGCTCGCCACCGGAACGACGCGCAGCGGCACGAGCGCCGTGGCCGCTCCGCTCGCCGGCCGATCGCCGATCGCGATGTCCACCTTGCCCTCGGCGAGCAGCTCCGAAGTGCCCGACATCACGGTCTCGAAGAGCTCGATGCGCGTCTCCGGTCGCTCGCGCGCGAATTCCGCGAGCGCCTCCAGCAGCAGCCACGTCGGAAACACGTGCTCGACCGCGATGCGGATCTCCGGCTGCCAGTCCTTCGCCATCGCGGCCGCTCCGCGCTCGAGCTGTCCCGCTTCCTCGAGCAGCGTGCGCGCGCGGCGGTAGAGGACCTTCCCGGGATCGGTGAGCACCGCCTTGCGGCCGCGGATCTCGAACACCCGCACGTCGAGTAGCTTCTGGATTTGCTGCACCGCGTAGGTCACGGTGGATTGGCTCTTGTGCAGCGCCTGGGCGGCCTGCGCGTAGCCGCCTTCCTCGACGACCGCCTGGAGGGCGCGCCACTGCTCGAGGGTGATTCGGGGGGTTGCGGCCATGATCGAAGCATTCGATGTTATATACTTGACAAACGCAAATGAAGGGTAGAGAGTAGGGCCTTAGACGGAGAACAACTATGGCCAAAGCACTCTTTACCCTTCCCCGATTTA
>WNFI01329174.1_pt2 | contig 66643 bp, 71 predicted proteins | sample 5400471 | NCBI WGS metagenome assembly WNFI01 (sample SAMN13153348, study PRJNA577476) | soil metagenome | isolation source: 100 cm saprolite on Douglas fir-dominated hillslope | place: USA:California | collected 2013-09-17 | reverse complement strand
CCCCGGACCTTTACCCCTGCACAGGAGGCGGAAATGATAGCGCAAATGCAGGCCCAGGCTAAAAAAATGACTATTTCCCAGTGGAAAGTGGAATTGGAGAAATCCCCTAATCCTGTATTATATACCAAACAGATCCTGAAAAAGAGATTTAAGATCGATACCATTGCGGTGACGAAGACCCGGGGGTTCAGCAGCCTGGCGGACAGCCTGGCCTATTCCGGGAAGGAGAAAAAGGTATATGGCCCCTATGGGGAGAAGGGCAGCCAGTTCCTGGTGCAGATCTTGACCAAGGCCCCCAACGAATTCTACCATGTCAGCCAGATCTTTATCGATACCGCCATATTCCGCCCCCGGATTGCCGACTCTTTAGGTAATAAAATACTGGAAAAAATAAAGGATGGATCGGCCAGTTTCGAACAGTTGGCCCAGGCCTATTCGATGGGTGGAGAAGCCGCTACAAAAGGTGACTTGGGTTGGATAGCCCGGGGAGTGCTTTTACCCCAGATCGAACATGAGATCTCGGTGAGAAAAAAAGGGGAGGTCTTTAAGATCTGGAGCCCCAGCGGGCTGCATATTATCCGGAAGACGGATGATCCCCGCCAGGATACGGGCTTTGCGCTGATGATGCGGATATTCCTTTAGGCCAATCACATAAAATAATTCACCGCCAACTCATACCCCTTCAATCCCAGCCCCATGATCGTCCCCTTTGCTTTTGCGGATACATGGGATATCTTCCGGAACTCCTCCCGCGCATGTACATTACTGATATGCACTTCCACCACAGGCGTTTTAATGGCGGCGATCGCGTCTCCGATAGCTACCGAGGTATGCGTATACCCTCCCGGGTTCATAATGATCCCATCGTAAGAAAATCCGACCCGCTGCAATTCATTGATCAACTCGCCTTCCACATTGCTCTGGAAATAGGTGAACGTTATTGCAGGATGCTTCTCTTGCAGAGAAGCGTAATATTGTTCAAAAGTCTGGCTGCCATATACCTCCGGCTCCCGGGTGCCCAGCAGGTTTAGATTGGGTCCGTTGATAATTGCTATATGCATAAACAAATATACGCTACCGGGCCCTTTATTTCATGATAATTCCTTGTTTCAGCATATCCGCTACGACTGTCTTGCTGAAATCGCTGGCGAGGGACTGCGCGGAGCCGGGATCGAAAGTTTTGGTTTGCGCCGAATATTCCAGCTTTTCCTGTTTCGAATCGTACATATTGACTTCCAGGCAATAATCAGTAGTAGTGGTATAATAGCCCGGTGTATAAATGCGATCATAGACCACCCGGTAGTGGGGCCACCAATGTCCCCGCATCACGCCATAAGGAGCGTACGTGACGGAACCCGGGGTATAATTCGTTTCTTTTTTCCGATCGATCAGTTCAATGACCAGCACCCCGTCAAAATTATCGCCGTTCACCATTTTTACGGCATCCTCTTCCTTCATATCCCGGAATGTCCGGGGGCCATACTGCTGGGTAGCCGCCGTGGCGCTGATGCCATTGGACTGCAATTGCTGCACCATGGCGTTCTCCACATTTTGCCGGATCGTCTGATCCCGGGCGCCCATCATGCCGACCACGAGGATCTTGTTGAATTTTTGCGGGCTGGCATCTTCTGCTTTCCAGGAAGAAAGGATCCTGGTGTTGCTGCAGGCGGAAATGATCAATGCGGCCGAGACGCAGGTAAATAACAGTACTCTTCTCATAAGATGTTGTTTTAGAGAATGAATAAATAGGGCTATTTAATGCGAAAGGTGGGTGGGCTATGCTAATTTATGCTTTTTTATCAGCTCTATAAAATCATCGAAGAGATAACGGCTATCATGCGGTCCAGGGGTAGATTCCGGGTGATATTGTACGGAGAAAGCCGGACGGTCTTTCAGACGGATGCCCTCGATGGACTCATCATTCAGGTTGAGGTGGGTGATCTCGATATTAGCCGCTTTCTTCACGGCAACCGGGTCCACGCCAAATCCATGATTTTGGGTGGTGATCTCACATTTACCCGTAATGATGTTCTTCACAGGATGATTGAGCCCCCTGTGTCCGTGATGCATCTTAAAGGTGGGGATATCGTTGGCCAGCGCCAGCAACTGATGACCCAGGCAAATGCCGAACAAAGGCTTTTTCTCTTCCAGGATCTCTTTCACCGTAGGAATGGCGTAATCCATAGGTGCCGGGTCTCCGGGGCCATTGGAAAGAAAATAACCATGGGGTTTGAACTCCCTGAGTTTGTTCACTGGTGTCCTGGCGGGGAAGACCTTTACATAAGCGCCTCTTTCCACCATACATTGCAGGATATGCTGTTTGACCCCATAATCCAGTACCGCGATGCGGATATCGGACCCCGGATCGCCCAGTTCGTATTCTTTTTCTGTGCTCACCACCGAAGCCAGCTCCAATCCATCCATGGAAGGAGTCTTAGCCAACAGGGCTTTTAAAGCATCCAGATCTTTTATTTCAGAAGAGATAATGCAATTCATGGCTCCTTTGACGCGGACATGCGCAACGAGGGCACGGGTGTCTACCCCTTCGATACAGACGATATTGTTGGCCTTCAGGTATTCATCCAGGGATCCATTTGCCTGCTTGCGGGAGAATTGTTCTTCCAGGTTGCGGCCAATCAATCCGCGGATCTTGACGCTATCGGATTCTATATCACTCTCTTTTACTCCGTAATTGCCGATATGTACGCTGTTCATGATCAATACCTGTCCATAATAGCTGGGATCGGTGAACACTTCCTGGTATCCTGTCATCCCTGTATTAAAACAGATCTCTCCGGTGGTAGTACCTTGTTTACCAAATGCCTTACCATAATGAACGGAACCGTCTTCGAGTAACAGGATGGCTGATGTTTGGGAAGTTGTGTGGGACATTTATTGAGAAAAGTTTTGCAAAATTAAAGAAATTAGAAGTCTTAAGAGCAAAAAAAAAGCAAGACTGTGAAAAGTCTTGCTTTTATATCTTAGAAGCTCAACATTTTATTCTGCTGCTTTCTTCTCTTTTTTTGTTTCTTTCTTTGCTTCTGCTGCGGGAGCTTCTGCTACTACTTCAGCAGCTTCTGCACCTTCAGCTTTCGCATCGGCCTTCTTACGGCTACCACCTGAACGACGGGTCTTCTTAGCGGCGGCTTCTTTCACCTCGCCTTTACCCTTACCATAGATCTCGTTGAAATCTACCAGTTCGATCATGGCTGTCTCGGCATTATCACCGACACGGGCTCCTAATTTGATGATCCTTGTGTAACCACCGGGACGGCCGGCTACTTTAGTAGCGACATTACCGAATAATTCCACGACCACATCCTTATCCTGCAGGTAGCTGAATACTATCCGGCGCTGGTGGGTGGTGTTTTCTTTTGCCTTGGTGATCAGAGGCTCTACATAAGTCCTCAAAGCTTTTGCTTTGGCCAGGGTAGTTACGATCCGCTTGTGCATGATCAGTTGGCTGGCTAAATTCTTCAGCAGCGCCGCCCGGTGGGAAGCTGTTCTGCTAAGATTGTTGATTTTGTCTCCGTGACGCATGACATGTAAAATTTGGAGCCTTGCACCGTGTCAGGAATTACAAGACTATATTAAAAAAAAAGACGGCTCGCAGCTATGTGCGAACCGTCCGTTAAAAACTTCATTCATCATCCACCTTCAGCTTGCCGAGATCCATCCCGAAATGCAAGCCTCTTTCTCCCAGAACCTGCTCGATCTCAGCCAGGGATTTCTGACCGAAATTGCGGAACTTCATCAGGTCTTCCTGCTCGTAAGTCACCAGCTCGCTTAAGCTGTTGATCTTGGCGGCTTTCAGACAGTTGAAAGCACGTACAGAAAGATCCAGGTCTTCCAGCGGTGTTTTCAGTATCTTACGAAGCTGCAGCGTCTGTTCGTCGACCAGGTCTTCCTTCTTCTCTTCTTTATTGTCGAAAGTGATATTTTCATCCGTGATGATCATCAGATGCTGGATCAGGATACGGGAAGCCTGTTTAACGGCTTCTTCCGGATGGATAGTCCCATCGGTAGAAACTTCCATGATCAGCTTTTCAAAGTCAGTGCGCTGCTCCACACGGGTGTTCTCAATAGAGTATTTCACATTCTTGATAGGTGTGAAGATAGCATCTGTCGGGATATAACCGAATGGCGCATCTTTAGGCTTATTATCTTCTGCAGGAACATATCCACGACCTTTACCGATCGTGATCTCGATGTCCAGTTTAGCAGAAGAATCCAGGGTACAGATAAGCAGGCCCGGGTTCATCACCTCGAAGCTGGGAGTGGATTCACCCAGGGTTCCGGCAGTGAACTCAGTTCTGTTCTTCAGGCTAAGCGTGATTTTTTCCTGAGCTACTTCGTGTTCAACTTTTTTCTTGAAACGAACTTGTTTCAGGTTCAGGATGATCTCCACCACGTCTTCCGTTACACCTTTCAGTGTAGCGAACTCATGGTCGGCTCCTTCGATCTTGACCCCAACGATTGCGTAGCCTTCGAGAGAGCTCAGTAATACCCTGCGCAAAGCATTACCGATGGTTACACCATAACCCGGCTCCAAGGGACGAAATTCAAATTGAGCTTCAAAATCAGTCGCTTTTTGAAGAATGATTTTGTCTGGTTTCTGGAAATTTAAAATGGCCATATTTAAATTTACTGTTTAACTTTTATAGTGTCCCTGATTCTCTTTTTTGGAGGTCAGGGGGTGTTGTTACTTAGAATACAATTCAACAATCAACTGTTCCTTAATGTTCTCTGGAACGCTCTCACGCTCAGGAGCAGCGATAAAGGTGCCCGTAAATTCACTCTCGGACCAATCCAGCCAGTTGAACTTTGGATTCTTTCCACGGATATGGCTGGTAATGCCGGTATTGCCCTGGGTAGATTCTTTCAGGCTGATAACATCGCCCGGTTTCAGTTGGAAAGAGGGAACATTGACCACTTCTCCGTTCACGGTAACATGCTTGTGTGTGACCAGCTGACGGGCTGCAGGGCGGGAAGGAGCAATGCCTAACCGGTAAACGGTATTATCCAGGCGGCTTTCCAGCAATTTGATCAGGTTCTCACCCGTAACCCCCTTGCGGCGGTTAGCTTCATCAAAAGTATTGCGGAACTGGCGCTCTAAGATACCGTAGGTATATTTGGCCTTTTGTTTTTCCTTCAACTGAAGAGCATATTCACCGGGAGCCTTACGCTTCTTGGTGCCACCATGTTGTCCGGGAGGATTGCTGTTCTTGGTTAAATACTTACCGTTGCCTAAGATAGGCTCGCCGAAAATGCGACAAATTCTGGTCTTTGGACCTGTGTAACGTGCCATAATTTATTTGTTAGATTTTTAAGTTCCCGAACAAGATTATCTAAAAATCTTAAAATTGAATCCTGCCCGGCTTTTGAAATATTTCGCCGAAGTCCTCCTTAGAAATTTGGCCTTTCGGCGAAATATTCTCTAATGATTGGAGGACTTCGTCGGAGCTTCGTTCCTCGCTCCTCCTCGTTCGCAACCTTCACTTTCGTTCGGTTGGGCCGATGGACCTGTGGTCCATCTATTGTCTTATTATACTCTACGTTTCTTGGGAGGACGGCAGCCATTGTGCGGCAACGGTGTCACATCCTTGATCATCACCACTTCGATGCCATTGTTGGAAAGGGCGCGAATAGCACTCTCACGACCGCTACCAGGACCTTTTACGAAGACGTCCACTTTCTTCAGACCCGCATCCAGGGCAGTCTTGGCGGCATCCGAAGAAGCCATCTGCGCAGCATAAGGAGTGTTCTTCTTGGAACCCTTGAAGCCCATTTTGCCGGCGCTGCTCCAGGAGATCACCTGGCCGTTCTTGTTGGTGAGGCTGATAATGATATTGTTGAAGCTGGCGGTGATATGCGCATCTCCGTAGACATCAACTTTTACGACTCTTTTTTTCGCAGCGGCTTTTGCGCTGGGTTGTTGTGCTTTTGCCATGATCTTTTTAGATAGGTAATCTTTAAATTTTTAAAAACCGACCTGGAATTCCAGGCCTGAACCAACCCTCCTCCTGCACCGGGTATCCGTAGCTGGTTCACAAAGAATAGTGCATAATATAAAGAGCTTCATGCAGGCAAGCTACAAGTTTCAAGCTAAGCCTTATGATAGAGGGCTTGTAGCCTGAAGCCTGTAGCCTGGCAGCTATGTTTTATTTCTTAGCTATCTTCTTCTTACCGGCAACTGTCTTACGCTTGCCCTTACGTGTACGACTATTGGTACGTGTACGCTGACCACGGACCGGCAGACCCTTACGATGGCGCAATCCACGATAGCAGGCGATATCCAGCAGACGCTTGATGCTCATCTGAACTTCAGAACGAAGAGCGCCTTCCACTTTGAACTCATTGGTAATGGTAGTACGGATAGCGTTCAGTTCGTCATCATTCCACTCATGCACCTTTTTATCGAAGCTGATGCCTGCTTTATTCAGGATATACTGAGCTGTGGAACGGCCAATACCGAATATATAGGTAAGTCCGATCTCCCCTCTTTTATTTTTTGGTAAGTCTACACCGGCAATACGAGCCATAAATTATTATTTCTATTTACGATTTACTTAATAGTGAATTATCCCTGACGTTGCTTAAAACGGGGATTCTTCTTGTTAATAACATAAAGCTTACCCTTTCTTCTCACAATCTTACAATCAGCACTACGCTTTTTAATAGATGCCCGAACTTTCATAACGATGATTATTATTTGTATCTGAATATAATTCTTCCCCTTGTCAAATCGTATGGACTCATCTCTACTCCCACCTTATCGCCTGGCAGGATCCGGATATAGTTCATCCTCATTTTTCCGGAGATAGTCGCCAATATTTCATGCCCGTTTTCCAATTTTACCTTGAACATAGCATTGGATAGAGCTTCGATAATTGTACCATCTTGTTTAATGAGCGTTTGTTTAGCCATACAGTTTTTGGGAGCGCAAAGATAGGAATAATTTATTTTGCGGCAAAAATTTGGTTAAAATATAATTTTTTGCCGTAAAATGCCATTTTTGTCGGCATACCCGGTCTTTGAACCGTGTATGCGAACCGGACAGGTCCGATTCAGGGCCGAAATATGAAAATTGCGGAAAAAAATTTAACTTTTATGTTAAAAATAGGTGATTTTATAGAGAAACCTCCGTTTTAAGAGGCCTGGACACCCGGGGTGGACACCCGTGCTACCTCCCGGGTCAACTCTACCTTCGTCATCGACCGGTAATGATTCTGCAGATCATGCACATTGATCGGTTGCGTAATATGCCGCCGGTCTTCCCTGTACCACATCTCAAAATGGGAAAAATCCCCTTTCCGGGACAGCAGGATACGGAAAGGACCTTTGAGGAATTTTACCGAACCATCCGGCAATTCCTGCCGCTCAAATTGAAACTTCGCCAACTGCTCTTCATCCAGCGGAATAGGATACAATTTGTCCGGAGTAAACCAGAAATCCTGCACGCTGGTCTGTACACTCACCTCTTTATCTTCCCCATCCAACCCAATCACTTCTCCCTCAGAACGTTGGCCTTCATACTCGGCCAGCACGATATCTCCGACTTTAAGTTCATGAAATTTGATCATATGGCAAACGTTTTATGGTTATTTCCGAATTTACGGCATTTAGCTTATACGCCCAAGAACTTTTCACCCATCCCCGGCTACCCGCTCCGCCTCCCGGATTCCAACCGCGTTCCCATCACAAATCCCCCCTACTCCGTCAATACCAGCTTCTCCAGTTCTCCATTGATAAAGCCGATCTCCTCAGGAGACAGGCTCACCCGGATCGCCTCCGCGTTCTGAATAGCCTGTTGCGCATCCCGCGCCCCTACCAGCGCAATAGTGATGCCAGGCCGCTCCAGGGTCCATCGAATGACCAGCTGGGAAAGAGAGGCATTCTTAGCAGCAGCCAGCGGGCGCAGATGATCGAGGAATTCGTTGATCCGGATAATATTTTTATCGGTAAAGAACCTATTCCCTGCCCGGGTATCTCCCTCTCCGAATGTCTGTCCGGGCCTGATCTTACCAGTCAACAATCCTCTCTGCAAAGGGCTATACGCTAAAATGGCCTTTTTATTCGCTATACAGTAGGGGACCAGCTCCTTTTCGATGGTCCGGTCCACCATGCTGAAAGGCACCTGGTCGGAAGCCAGCAGAATTGTTTTTGCTGCCTTTTTCATCAATTCAGTATCATAATTACTCACACCCGCCGCCCGCACTTTGCCCTGTTGAATTAAACCGGCCACAGCCTCCATCGTCTCTTCCACCGGAGTGGTCCTGTCAGGCCAATGGATCTGATAAAGGTCGATATAATCCGTACGCAGACGCCGCAGGCTGTCTTCGCATTCCTTAATGATACTTTCCTTCCCGCCATACTTATAAATATTCAACGGATTACCGGCATTATCCTTACTGCTGAAAGAAAAATCCCCCTTCGCCTCATCCCACCGCATGCCATACTTCGTCAGGATCTGCACCTTATCACGGGAAATACCCTGCAGCGCCTCCCCGACGATCTCTTCACTAAGGCCCATCCCATAGATTGGCGCTGTATCGATCGATGTTACCCCCAGGTCATAAGAGGCCCGGATCGCTTCCACCGCGTCCTTACGTTCCGCCCCTCCCCACATCCATCCCCCGATAGCCCATGCGCCAAAAGTGATTGCCGAGACAGAAAGCCCCGATTCACCTAATTCCCTGTATTCCATAGCTTTTTTTTAAATGATGATTGTATTGATTTAGCCAAAATAACAAAGGAAAGAGCAGGTAAGGCGCCCCTGCATGCCTAAGTTTATACTGAGTAATGGCTTAAATTATACTGAGTGGTTCTTTCTATTTCGCCTGGAATACCGGCATCCCCCCGGAATAAGTGTTCAGCACTTTCGTCTGCAGGACCTCTGCCGGAGGGACCTGCATCAGATCCCTGTCCAGGATGATGAAATCCGCCTTCTTTCCCACCTCGATGCTACCGATCTCCTTTTCGAGACAATCCGCCCTGGCTGCCCAGATCGTCATCCCCCGGACCGTTTCTTCCCTGCTCAGGGCATTTTCCGGCTGGAAGCCTCCCGGCGGAAAGCCCTTGGCATCTACTCTGAATACGGCCGCCAGAAAGGTCTTAAAAGGACTTATATCCTCTACCGGAAAATCCGTTCCCAGGGGCAGCCAGCCATTCTGTTCCAGCAATTGCTTATAGGCATATCCCCCCTTCAGGCGATCCGGACCCAACCGCCCCCCCGCCCAGTACATATCACTGGTGGCATGAGTAGGCTGAACGGAGGGGATGATATCCCCCCGGCCAAACAAGGCAAAATCACGTTGATTGATCACTTGTGCATGCTCGATCCGCCAGCGCTTATCGTTCCGACCCCCCAGGTATCTGTTATACACCGTCAGGATCACCCTGTTAGCGGAATCTCCGATGGCATGGGTGCACAACTGGAAATCCGTGCCCACGAGCATTTTCGCCAGGGAATCATAATGCGCGGGATTGCTTAACAGAAATCCCACCCAGCCCGGCTTGTCCTTATACGGCTGCAACAGGCAGGCGCCCCGGCTACCCAGGGCCCCGTCGGCATAGGCCTTCACCCCCTTCACATAAAGCCGGTCCGTCTTATAGGGTCCCCTGGGAATATAATAATCCAGGTTGCCTTTATTATCGCTCAGCATCACGTAAAGACGCATCTTTAATTTACCCGCTTTTTGCAGGGAATCGATCATTTCGATATCCTCCCTGTCAAGTCCGCAATCCGTAACCGTGGTCAGTCCCTGGGCAAAACAATACTCCTGGGCTGCCACCAGTCGCTGCTCATAATCGGCCTTCGAGAGAGGGGGTATCTTCGCAAACACCAGTCTTTCGGCATTATCGATCAATATACCCGTCAGCTTGCCGCCCCTGGTCTCTACCTCGCCGCCCGTCAGTTGCTGTCCCGGCTGCACTCCGGCCAGTTCCAGGGCCTTTGCATTGGCGATGACCGCATGACCATCCACTCTTTCCAGCACCACAGGGATAGATGGGAATAAACTGTTGAGCGCCGTATTATCAGGAAAAGATTTGCCGGGAAACTTATTCTGATCCCAACCCCGGCCCGTTATCCACGGTAGCCCCGGATAGGCCTTTGCAAATTGCTGTACCCTTGCCGTCACCTCCTCAAAACTGGCGCTCCCGAAAAGATCGACGGCAAACAACGACTGTCCATAACCGACAAAATGGGCATGGGCATCGATAAAGCCCGGGTAAACGGCCTTCCCCATCGCATCGATCACCCGATTTGGCCCGAACCGCCGGGAGATCTCCTGGTTAGTCCCTACGGCAATGATCTTTCCATTTTTTACGGCAAAGGCTTCCGCCTTACTAAAGACGCTGTCCACGGTATAGACCCGCCCATGAAGCAGGACCAGGTCCGCCGGCTCTTTGGAATGACAGGAAAACAATGCCATCGAAAGGATTGCCGGCAGCAGGAAGGTCGAAAATACCCTTGGAATGAGGTAAGCCTGCCTCCTGCCCCGGAGGCTGCGTTTTATACGGAACATAACGAGAAGAATTAGTTGCCAGCGAATTTAAGGTAAAAGGCCCTCACTCCGCCCAACTCATCGTATACCCGGTATTCTCGATCTCCAGCGCTTCGACGGTCAGCATCAAAGGATGAAAAGTATCTACCATTACAGCCAGTTCCTTTGTCTCCTTCGCTCCGATGCTGCGCTCGACCGCTCCCGGGTGCGGTCCATGGGGAATGCCGCCCGGATGCAGGGTGATCATCCCCTTCGTGACGTTCTTCCGGCTCATGAAGTCTCCGTCTACATAGTATAAGAGCTCGTCACTGTCGATATTACTATGATTATAAGGAGCCGGAATGGATTGCGGATGATAGTCGAAAAGGCGGGGACAGAACGAACACACGACAAAATTATGCCCTTCAAAAGTCTGGTGTACCGGCGGAGGCTGATGCACCCTCCCCGTAATAGGCTCGAAATCATGAATGCTGAAAGCGAAGGGATAACAACATCCATCCCATCCCACCACATCAAAAGGATGATGACCATAATGAATGCCATAGATCCTCCCCTTCTTTTTCGTCCGGATGAGGAAATCGCCTTTCTGATCCACCGTCTCCAACTGATGCGGCCTCCGTATATCTCTTTCACAGTAAGGCGAATGCTCCAGCAGCTGTCCATAAGGACTCAGGTATTTTTTGGGATAGCGGATCGGACTGAAAGATTCGACAATGAATAGCCGGTTGTCCGTATCGAAGAATTCCATCTGATAGATCGTACCCCTCGGCACCACCAGGTAGTCCCCATATCCGAAGGGCAGGTTGCCATACATAGTCTTCAACACCCCATTGCCTTTATGGATAAAGATCATTTCATCCGCGTCGGCATTCTTGTAGAAATAACCGGACATACTCTGCCGGGGAGCCGCTAACACGATATGACAATCGTTATTCACCAGAACGGCCTTACGACTTTCCAGGTAATCCTCTTGGGGTTGTATATTCCACCCTTCCAGGCTGCGATGCTTCAGCATTTTTTCTTCTGCGATACGGGGCATGACATCATAAGCCTCATCGGTGCGGATGATCTCCGTAGGAGGATGACAGTGGTACAATAAGGAATAATCGTTGGAAAACCCTTCGGTAGAAAACAATTGTTCCGAATAAAGGGCGCCATCCGGCTTGCGGAATTGAGTATGACGTTTATGCGGGATATTTCCCAGCGTATGATAATGTGGCATGTGGGTGAATTTTGGAAATGAAGGAATGGAAAAAGTTAAAAAAAGGAGATTCATCTACCCATCGCCAAGGCGACCATCAGGAAATAATATTTCCAGTTACGCTTGTCGATCCAATAAGTGAAATTGCGAAAGTAAGGCATAAGCTGATCGTTGACCTAAAGGTAATAAATTGTAATTTACGACCGGAATTAAATAACATGAAGACTTTGATAACCGCCGGGCTGGTCGCGATAAAGAACCGCAAACTCTTACTGGCATTCAGCAATAACAAACAGGCTTTTTATTTACCGGGGGGCAAGGCTGACGAAGGAGAGACGACCCTGACAGCCCTGGTGCGGGAAGTACAGGAAGAGCTCAATGTGGAACTGGACCCCGGAGGGCTGACCTTCTATGGACATATTGCGGCGCCTGCCTTCGGTGAGCCGGAAGGCATCCTGATGGCCCAGGACTGCTTCCGGTACGAACTCCGGGAAGAGCCCCGCCCGGCGGCCGAGATCGGGGCCCTGCGCTATTTTGATACAGCCGCTTACCGGGACGAACCCCAACAGGTGCCTGGCGTCATTATGGTCATGCAGCAATTACAGCAGGATAACCTCATCGATTAAGCAACACTATGTTACGAATAGGTCTTTTATCGGATACCCATCATTTCCTGGACGACAATATCTTCCGTCACTTTGATAAATGTGACGAGATCTGGCATGCGGGAGACTTCGGCACGGCGGCATTGGCCGAAAGACTGGCCGCTTTCAAACCCCTCCGCGGGGTTTATGGCAATATCGACGGTCAGGATATCAGAAAGACCTATCCCGAAAAACTAAGATGGCAATCGGAAGAAGTGAATGTATGCATGATCCATATCGGCGGCTATCCACCCAAATATAATCCCGCCGTGAAAAAAGAGCTGGAAGCCGACCCGCCCCAATTGTTCATTTGCGGTCACTCCCATATTCTTAAGATCCTATACGACGACCGGCTCCAATGCCTGCACATGAATCCCGGAGCGGCAGGCAACCAGGGATGGCATAAAGTGCGCACCCTGATCCGCTTCTCCATCGACGGAAATAATATGAAAGACTGCGAAGTGATAGAATTAGGGCAAAGGTAATTCCGATGCCTCAATATTATTTTCATCAATGGAAAGAAGATGCTTCAAATCATCCATGGCTTTATCATAATTCTTAATTTTTATATAAGCCTTCGATCTTGAAACAAAAAAATCAATATTTTCTCTATTTAGACTTATAGCCTGGCTAAGCAGATCAATCGTTTCCTGAGGATTATCTTTTTTTAAAGCCAAAGAATATAATCGATTTGCCTCCTTAATCGCTCCGAAACGGGTTTTCTCGGCCTCTGTTAAATCATTTTGAGTTAATCTTTCAAACAATTTAAGGTAATCATGAGCAATTGAAATTTCCCTTTCTTCCTTTTCATTTTCAATTTTCAAGCTCTCGAATTCTTCCGGTTCCCTATCTGTATGAATGACTATAATTTCATCTGCATACACATCCTTAAATTCCTTTTTCATTTTTTCAATGAAATATTGCTCTTTCGATCGCCCCCCGGGTGAATCCGTAAAAGGAATTCCACTTAATAACAATGTGATCTTCGGAGGAAAATCAATCAGTGAATTTTCCTCTTTACTGATACTCTGTATTATTTTTCGGGCGCCTTCCAGGTTTTCCTTATTATTAACCGCTACAATCACCACTTCATCCGCAAATAAAGAAATACTTATCCCGGACATTTCGGAAATGCCGGCCCTGGAATCAATTAACAAAAAATCCGGACGGATCTCTTTCCTTATCTTATCCTTCATGTCAAGGAAAAATCCCATTCCGTTGCTGTTTTCGTACAAAAGCTCATACCAATTAATGGAGGATAGTTTTTTCCAGTATTCCGGGGAGCCAACATTTCCTGCGGGAAGCAGGAAAAGTGGTGATTTATTTTCCCCCATGTCCAGGGGGAAAATAAAATCTGATAGGCCACCCGGTAAAACGCCTGCACTGGTAAATTCAAAAATATAATCGACCAGGCCTTTTTTAATGCTATCATTATGGAAAGAATCAGGGAATTTATACGGCAAACCCGGCGCCTCCAAATCGAAATCGATCAAACAAACCTTCTTATTAAATTCGCAAAGCCTGTTTGCCATATTGGCCAACGCCTGCGATCTGCCCACGCCGCCTTTATACGAATAAAATGTAATAGTCTTCATACTGAATTATTAAATCGGCAACAATGTCCTTCTTTCACTCATTTTAGCTTGAATTTGGAAAATTCTTTCTGAGCTCAATCCTTCAGGAACACCAAATGAAATACCTTCAAAATAAGCTTTGATAGGATTAAAATGCAGGCCTAATGCCTCAGCTACCGCAACGATCCTGGCTAAACTAGCGGTTTCATAATCGGTTGCTTCATATCGTTGAATTTGTTGCTCTTTAATGTTTAGCTTCTCTGCCAACTCAGCATGTGACCATCCTTTTGCTATTCTTCCTTTAATTAATAATTGAGGCAGGTCCAATAAAGAATCCGCCGATACATTGGCAATTCTCTTATTTTTCAACAAAGAATATTCTTTTATCTCATCTTCTAAGATCTCTGTTTGAGCTACGATTGCCCCTATCTGCATTTCCTTGAGTGCAGGATTAATATCCTCCCGTTCATCTAAAGTTTTCAAAACTTCTTTAAATTCTTTTAACTTCCTGGAACTTACCTGGAACTGCTTTTCATTTTTTATCATAAAATTGAATTTAAATTAATGAGACTTTTATTATTCCTTTTTCTCTCCCTTGCCTGTCCTCCTGAAAATAAACCAGAAAACTAGTTCCTCTCGAATCGGCATAGTTGGTCATAGGGACAATATCACCGCCATATCTTTTCTTCATGTTTCTCATCTTAAAACCGAAATCTGTAAGCCCTGGATAAGATGAATTCATAAACTCATAATTCACCTCTTTCTCATCCCAGCACAGATCGAAATCTCCCGGATATATTTTTTTAGTGACAAAACTCCCATCGATATAGACTGCCCTACAGCCAACAGTTTTTAATTCGGAAATGGCTAGTTCCAAACCTTTCATTAAGATTTGCCGATGCGCGTTGAATCCAAATGTAATTTTAAAATCATTCCACTCCATTTCATGTATTCCAGGTTCCAGGTTCCCTGACAAGCCATATTTTAACATTTTTCACAATTATTTTGTTGTGACAATTTAAAAAAAGTAGCCAATCAGTACAAAAATCACATTTTTCAACGAAGATAAATTATTTATTTCGATATATCACAACAAAAAAGATGTTATCAGGCTTTTAATTAAAAAAGTGGATTACTGGTCTTACGGGGTTTATTGAAGGCAGTAAAATTGCAAAATATTAATAATCAATATTTTATAAGAAAAGAGGGATTTGTGACCTATTATCCTTAAAGGTATTCCAGTATCTTATTGCGAAGCTCATTGGGTTTGAAAGGCTTGCTGACAAAATCATTCATCCCGCAGGACATGATCTCCCCGATTATCTCATTTTTAGGCGAGGCGGTGACGGCAATGATGGGGATATCCGCCAAATGTTTGCGGATCTTTCTGGTACAGGCAAACCCATCCAGCAGCGGCATCTGCACATCCATCAGGATAAGATCATATTTTCTTCGGAAAGCGAATTCCAACGCCTGCCTGCCATCTACCACCAGGTCTACCTCCGCGCCCCATCCCTTAATGAAACGGCGGGCAATATTGGCGTTGAACAAATTATCTTCCGCCAGCAGGATCAGCTTGTTCCGGAACGCGTCGTTATTCTTTACAATGGCTTTGGGCAAGGGCGTCGTCACCTCTATCGTATCCGCTTTCTGTAACACGATACTAAAATTAAAATCGGATCCCTTCCCCTCCACGCTATTGATGAGAATGGAACTGTCCATCAGCTCCACCAATTTAGCTGATATAGAAAGCCCCAACCCTGTTCCACCATAAAGACGGGTCGTATCGCTGTCAGCCTGGGTGAATTGCTCGAAGATTTTATCCGTCTTTTCTATGGGGATCCCAATCCCTGTATCGATGACATAAAATTTTGTAATGAACGAATGGATCCGGTTCTCCACCATTTCCACCTTTAACTTGACAGACCCTTCCCGGGTGAACTTTATGGCATTACTGATCAGGTTATTCAATACCTGCGAAAGCCGGAAACTATCCCCTTTCACCATGAACGGCATACTCTCATCGTATTCGACATCGAATACGATATTCTTTTCCCTGGCTTTATAGCTGAAAGATTGATAAAGGCTTTGCACCAGTTCCCGAAGGTTGAAGTCAATAGCTGACAATTCTATTTTCCCGGAATCCAGTTTGGTAAAATCAAGGATATCGTTAATAATATGCAGGAGACTCTCTCCGGAAAATTGCAGGGTCCGCAGATCTTCCTGTTGATCTTCCCTGGGATTGCCCTGCAGCAGCAGATGGGTGATCCCGATCACGGCATTGAGCGGCGTGCGGAGCTCATGGCTCATAACGCTAAGGAACTGCGATTTGGCCTTCGCAGCCTGCTCGGCCTTCTCTTTCATTTGCACTAATTCCTGTTCCCGCTGTCTGCGGCTGGAAATATCCCGTATAAACCCATTAAAATAAAAATCGCTGTTATGCTGGATGGCCGTAATGGTCAATTCCATGGGGAACTCATCTCCATTCTTCCGGATACCAGTCATCTCCAGCCGCTTATTGAGAATATTACTGCTGCCTTTCAGGAAATCATAAAATTCTCTCCCGTGTACTTTCAGAAAGGAGTCAGGAATGATGGTCTCCATAAATGTGCGGCCTTTCACCTCGTCCTCCGTATATCCGAATACTTCCGTAGCCGCGCTGTTCCAGCGAATAATAGTCCCGTCCTGGTTCGTGATCACGATAGCATCCAGGGCGGAGGAGATCACGCTGCTCAGCATGATCTCGTTCTTCTGCAGCAGTTTTTGTGTCTCCTCGTTCTCTCTTATCTTTTGATCGAGAGCTATGTTAAGCTGCTCCGATTCCGCCAGTTTCTCCAAAAAGATCTGTTCGATCTGCGCCTGCGAAAAGATTCCCAGGTGCCCCCGGTCCACGATCTCTTTTGGAATGAGCGTAAGCATATGCGGGAAGCATTCCAGTTCCTTATATTTGGCTGAAAAGAGCTCATAGGTCTTCTCGAATATCTTGCCTGCCAATGCCTCTCCATAGTTACTGCCGACGAACTGGAAGGCTTCAAAACTTAAGAACTGTAATTTCCGAAAGATCTCGGCTTCTCCTTTTCTTGCTTCCAGCAAGGCCAGTTCCTTCATTTTCTTTTCGAAAAAGCCCTCCCCTGAGCGCCCGAACTTATCACTGACATTGTTCAGGAAAGCCTGGAGGAACTGCATGGCCAGCGTATTCTTTTGCTCCGTCTCCGGCACATAGAGGAGCGTGAAGATAGGCTCCTGCAGTACAGCCGGAAATCGCTGCCGGACGCTCTCCCGCAAAGATGCCCGTGTGTGGTGCAACTGCTCAAAAGAGGTAAGGTATTTTTCAAAAAGCAGGTAGGTATGGAAAGCCTCCTCCGCCTTCTTACCGGCGGACTTATGCCCTAATTGGATCAACTGCTCCGCATTCCCGGGCGCAGAGATCCGTCCGATCAGGAATTCGAATAACGCCTTGTATAAATACGAATGGGTACCAGCCGTTTTGCCGGCAGCACCCTTTCTTTTCCCCTTCAAAAAATTTTTCAGCATGAGAATAACCCTTGATCAGCATGCAAACGACTACGCAAACCCATACACCCTTACTGGTTTTGTAAATAAAATAAAATCGAATTACATTGAACCTGGCTGAATGCAGGGAGGCGCTCATCACACCAATAGATAAGGGGCAGGAGGAATAGGGGTCGAAATTTGTTCATAACAATTTGGGGTTTAAAACAATAATTGCAATTTTTTCTCGTATGGATAGGGAATAATCCGTTTTTTAAGCAATAATATATGTAGTTTTTACATATATGCTCTTAAACGAAAACAGGGAAAAAAAATTGTGACTCTATGCAAAATGCCCCTTCCAACAAATTCGTTTTCAACGGCAGCCTGAATGCTACCTTTCTGGACGAGCTATTCGAAGGGGATACCACATACGCGGAAACTGTTTTTGAGGATTTTTTAAGGGACCTTCCTGGCTATTGGAAACGGGTAGAGGCCGCTTATCAAAACAAGAATATAAACGAATTGCGTACCTGCGTTCATACCTGTAAAACCTTATTCGGTTATGTAGGGTTCACCGACCTCCAGGAGTTCTGTCAGCAATTCGAAGATAATTGTAATAGCCAATCGCCGGAAAAACTGACAATGGATTACAACATCCTCTCCCTGAAAAAAGAAAACGCCCAACATATAATAGAAAATGAATATAGCAGATTGAAGGTATTCAATGAAGAGAATGAATGAAAGACCTCCGAAAACCCCTTGAATGAAAACAACCTGTATTATAGTGGAAGACATTCAGATCGCCGCCGACTTCCTTAGGAAATTCTGTGAGAAAAGCGAGCTGATCGAAGTAAAAGGACATTTCCTGAATGCGGAAGATGCCCTGGAGTTCCTGGATGAATATAAGGTAGACCTGATCTTTTTAGATATTGAGATGCCCGGCGCCAGCGGATTCGATCTGCTCGACCGGCTCACCTATTCCCCCAGGATCGTCCTCACGACCTCAAAAACAGAATACGCTTTCGACGCCTTCCAATATAATGTCAATGATTATCTGAAGAAGCCGTTCACCTACAAGCGCTTCCTGGAAGCTATGCAAAAGATACAGGCGGTAGCCCCCGGTCAGGCCATACAGCCTGCCATAGCCCCTCCCTCTACTGACATGGAATTCCTGTTCATCAAGGCGGAAGATAAGCTGATCAAGATCAAAAAAGACGATATTCTCTTCCTGGAGAGCATGAGGGACTATGTCAAGTTCGTCACCGCCGGAAAAAGTTATATTACCTATAGCACTTTAAAGAACATGGAAGAGAAATTAATAGACCAGAACTTCCTAAAAGTACATCGCTCTTATATCGTAAATATTACTAAAATTGAAGATATAAGAGGAAATACGATTTACGTCCAAGGCAGCCAGATCCCTGTCGGTAAAGCCCATAAAGATGAGTTGGTAGGCCGGCTGAATATCCTCTAAATTCCGTTCGTCGGGTAAATCTTTCTTTCGTCGGGCAGAAATGAAGGTTAGTCGAAAAAGTTTCCTTTCCAGCTATCTGTTTTACATCTTTGTATCAGCAAACGAGATAAACCCAGATCCTGAAAAAACCAACAAAATCCAATCCGAAAAAACCGAAACCCAAGATCCACGAAAAACCAGCTTTAAGATCTAAAAATCCGAAAAAACCGAAAAATCCAGGAATCCTTTAAAAAACCGATCGACCCATCCAACAATCCAGAAAAAACCAACATCCAGATCCTGAATCCGAAAAATCAACATCCAAACCTGAAAAATCACTGACATCCAACATCCCAACAAAAGACCGAGTTAAGATCCGAAAACCTCAAAAAACCAACATCCGGAAATCCTTAAAAAACCAATCGACCTATCCAACAATCTAGGAAAAACCAACATCCAGATCCTGAATCCGAAAGATCAACAACATCCAAGCCTGAAAAATCACTGACATCCAACATCCCAATCAAAGACCGAATTAAGATCCGAAAACCCGAGAAACCAGACACAAAATCCGTTCACTAAAAAACCAACCACTCTGATCCCAAATCGACACTTAATTGAAAAATCCAAAAATTCTTTAAAAGATCAACCAATGCCAGTGGCAAAGCCTGGAAGACGTTTAATCTTCTTGTTTGATTCAATCCATGATCCCCGCGAATAAACCTGAAAATTGATGGCCCTGACAAAAAATTAAGCCGCCCCGGATTATCCAGGGCGGTATTTTTATATTTATAAGATGCCTGTAGCCTCTAAAACCAAGGCCTGGAAATTCCTGTACGGAAAGGCCAGGGTATCGACAACAGGATAATGACCAGGGCTACCAGGAAAAACCAGAAAGTCTTTTTATGCTTAACAGCATCCGGAATATCCTTTTTGGAGACGCCCCTGCCAATCGTAATCAGCACGATGGCAATGATCATCCCCGTTAAATGCTCCACCCCATAGAATCTCGCCACCGGATCTTTCATGACAGCCCCAAACCCCATATTCTCTATATTCTTTAATCCCCATGGGCCTACGATCCATTGAACCAATCCGATCAGCAACGTCGTATGAGCGGCAATCATCAGGAACAAACCTGTCTTCTTGTCCCCCGCCGTAAAAGGCTTGCCGGCCGTCATGCCGACGTAACTCTTATAAATAGCGATAAGGGCTAACAAAAGAATGACCCAGCGAAGAAAACTATGTAAGTGTAAGAATCCGGTATACATGCTATTAAGTTTTTAGGATTTAAATAATTGAGCGCAAAGCTACGACCCCAACCCAATACTCGATGGGAAAGTTTTCCGGTCCCCCGGCGCCCTCGTCCACCGGTCCCGGATTTTCCCGGATTAGTCCGGCTTCTACCGGACAAAGTTGCCGGAAACATTTAGTTTTGTCTTATGAACAAATCATGGACATCCTGTTTCTACCTCCTGTTTTGCATAGTCTTCTCCGCCATATCCTGTAATGGACCTGCCGGCAACAAGGAAGGGGAAGCCGCCGTTCTGAAACAAGCGCCCTTTGCCCCCCTGACGGATAGTATCCGGCAATCAACTTCGGCGGATAAAGCCGGATTATACTTTAGAAGAGCGGAGCTATTATCCCGGAGCAACCTGCACGAACTGGCAGTGGCAGACTATAAAAAATCCTGGAACCTCCACCCGGATGAAGTCACCGGCCTCCGCTATGCCTCTACCCTTTCCATCCTCGGGCAAACTGACGAAGCCGCGAAACTCCTGCAGGATTGCCGGAAACAATTCCCTTCCAATAGCAACTTTGCCAAGATGCTGGGAGATGTCTATCTGCAGTCCGGGAAAATGAAAGAAGCCCTGAACCTCTACGATACCATGCTGCAAACCGACTCCCTCAACTTTGAAGCCTGGTATGAAAAAGGTTTGCTGCTGGAAAAAGCAAAAGATACAGCAGGCGCTCTTATAGCCCTGAAAAAGGCCTATACGATCCAGCCGGTAAATACCTATGCCCTGGAATTGGCTCACCTGTATGCCGAGAGCAGGAATAGCGCCGCCCTGCAACTCTGTGACGAGGTTTTGAGCAAGGACCAGGCCCATGAGCTGCTGGATCCATTGTTCATCAAAGGGATCTACTATTCCAATACCGGTCAATACAAAAAGGCCGTCGTGCAATTCGACTCCTGTATCCGGCGGGACTGGAAATTTACAGATGCCCACCTTGAAAAAGGAATAGCCCTCTTCAAACAGAAAAATTATGAGGAAGCCCTGAAGACCTTCCGGATGAGCGTGGAAGTATCTAACACTTACCCGGATGGTTATTACTGGATCGGGCGCTGTTATGAAGTGACCGGAAGTAAAGAGGATGCCATCGCCTATTATCAACGGGCCCTTTCTCTTGATAAAGATTTTACAGAAGCCGGAGAAGCGATTAAACGGCTGAAATAAGTATCTTTAAATTCACAAATCAGAAAACCAGGATTCGCCACCGGCGGATCGATCCGAAATAAACTTGAACTTATGCCTCTAATAGCGCCTTCCCTACTTGCTTCGAACTTTCTCCGCCTGGAAGAAGAATGCAAAATGCTGAACGAAAGTCAGGCTGACTGGTTTCACCTGGACGTAATGGATGGGCGATTCGTCCCCAATATCAGCTTCGGCATTCCGGTAATCGAGCAGATCTGTAAGACAACGACCAAACCCTGCGACGTACACCTGATGATCGAAGAGCCGGAGAAATATACAGAAGCTTTTAAAAAAGCGGGCGCCACCCGGATCAGCGTACATTTCGAAGCCTGCCGCCATTTGCATCGGAATATCCAGCAGATCAAGTCACTGGACATGAAGGCCGGCGTCGTCCTCAATCCCCACACCCCCGTCGAGTTCTTGTCCGATATCCTCCAGGACCTGGACCTGGTGCTGATCATGAGCGTTAATCCCGGCTTCGGCGGACAACAGTTCATTCCCCATACTTTTCAGAAGATACGCAACCTCAAACGCATGATCCATGAAAGAGGACTAGACGGCCAGACCCTGATCCAGATCGACGGCGGAGTGACCCTGGAGAATGCCAGCCCTATCGTCCACGCAGGAGCTGAAGTACTCGTAGCCGGTAGCACCATATTCAAATCGCCTGACCCCAAAGCCACCATACACGCATTGAAAAATATGGGTTAGCGTCCTACAATTTCCCGGCCAGCTGCTCCAGCACCTCCCCTGTTTGTTGTACCCAACTGGTAGGATGCTCCGGCCATTTCAAGGCATGCTTCTTCAGTTCAGCCTCTATCAGGTTATACCCCTGCATCGCTTGCTCATAGGAATAAAAACAATCGATCCAGCTCTTATCCAGGGTCGCCCTGGGCTCTATCCCAATCCCCCCATTATACCAGATGAAACAAGTCGGGAACCCATTGAACGAAATCTGCGTCTCCTGGCGCTGGTGATTGTCCTGGTAGAAAAGGGCATAAAAATGCACGCAATTTTTTACCCGCACCCGGATCTGTTCAGACGTTTCCGGTTTCGACGGCTTTATCCTCCACTGATTATTGGCCGGGTAAAAAGGATCTTCTATAGGACGCTTGTGCACGATAGCCCCTGCCGACAATTTGATAACGACCGGGCCGTCTGTGTTGCTCCATTCCAATTCCAGCTGCTTCAGGGCAATTCCCCGGATAATATATTTTGTCTGGCCTGTCGCTGGCCGATTCCACTGTATCATCAATTCCCGGGTGTCTTTATTCAGCTGCCACTGTCCCATTTGCAAACCGCGACGGGCATTCAAGGTAACAGCATGATCGGAAAAAAGAACCAACTGAGGATATTGTTGGGGATCGGTCACCGAATCCCGGAAGAGCTCATTCCACTCCAATTTATCATTCTCTTCGAACTTCCATACCTGGCTGAGCACATCCGAAAGCGCCACCGATTTAAAGGCCTTTAAAGATAGCAATGCCGTATCCAGGTCTGGCAGATCTGCCGCCGGGGAGACCTCTTTCAGCGTTATAATAGAAGGTTCCTGTCCCTTTTTGCGATGCGGGGAACTTCCCCCCCGGCAGGCCGCAAGGGTCCAAAAACAAAATAAAGAGAAGAAGAGCATCTTATTCATAAGGCTAAATAAACATAAAATACCAGTAATTGCGTTCTTTTGCCGTCAAATCTGTTTAATTTCGGACATCTTAAACGCTTTTTTCATTGAGAATTGTACTCGCCGTCTTTTTACTCCCTTCCCTGTTGCTCTTCCAGTCAGCGCTGGCGCAGAAAAGACCGGCCTTCGTATCGGGTAAAATACTCGATGAAAATGAACAGGCGCTCCCGGGGGTATCCGTGGTGCTCCTTGGCAGACAATCCGGTATTATTACCAGCGACTCAGGCACTTTCCGGATCAGGGTCCCGGCTGAAAAAGCTTTCGCCCTGGTATTCTCCTTCACCGGTTATAAGACGGAACAACGCAATTTCCTATTGAATGAGAAAGAAGAAGAACGTGTCATCGTCCGGCTGGAAAGAGGCACGCGGCAACTGCAGGAAGTCGTCATTTCCGATCAGCGGGAAAACCGGGAGGCGGGCCTCGTAAAGCTCAACCCCAAAAATGCCATCAATATCCCCGCCCCGATCGGCGGTATCGAAAGCCTGATCAAGATCATCGTAGGATCGAATAATGAACTGACTTCCCAATACTCCGTCCGGGGCGGTAATTATGATGAGAACCTGATCTATGTAAATGACTTTGAAGTTTTCCGCCCCTACCTGGTGAACAATGCCCAACAAGAGGGGCTGAGTTTCATCAATCCCGAAATGACCAAAAGCGTCAGTTTTTATACGGGAGGATTCCAGGCGAAATACGGAGATAAAATGTCTTCGGCCCTGGACATCCAATATAAAAAACCCCGCAGCTTTGGCGGCTCCGCCTATCTGGGCTTATTGGAGCAAGGGCTGCACCTGGAAGGGACTGGCACGAATAACAGGTTTACCTACCTGTTAGGAGCGCGCAACCGGACCAACAAGACCTTGTTCAGCAGCCAGGAGACAAAAGGCAGTTACTCCCCTTCCTCGGCTGACTTCCAGGCCCTGTTCACCTATCAGCTGAACAGCAAGAATCTGCTGGAACTGCTGGGCACTCTTTCCCAGACTAAATTCCACCTGATCCCCCAGTCCAGCCAGCTGACTTCTTCTATATTTTCACCTTATTACACGGCCAACCTGGGACTGAACGTAACCTTCGATGGTCAGGAGATCGATAAATACCAGACCAATATGCTGGGATTGTCCCTGACACAACAGCTGAGAAAAAATCTAAAGCTGAAATGGATGGCTTCCCGGTTCGAAGACAACGAAAAACAATCTTATGATATCACCGGCGCTTACGTGTTCGGTGACCGTAATTTCGATAAGAGTAGCGCTGACTTCGGACTGATCACCAATCCGCTGGGGGCAGGCACTTACCAGAACTACGCCCGGGACCGGCTGGACATCACGGTATGGAACGCCACCCATAAGGGTTACCTTACCCTGCGCCAGCACTTTGTCCAATGGGGACTCAGCGCCGAACAGCAGGTAGTACATGACCAGTTGAACGAATGGCAATACCAGGACTCGGCAGGATATTCCCTCCCCTATCATCCCGGTATCCCCAGCCTGAGCAACGTGGCAAAATCCAAAGACGACCTGTCCATCACCCGCCTGACCGGCTTTATCCAGGATAATATCCTCTTCAGGGATTCCAGTGGTTTTACCCTGCAAGGCGGACTGCGCTATAATTACAACACCCTGAATAAAGAATTGCTGCTGTCACCCAGGATCGGCGCCTCCTGGAAACCGCGACGATCCGCCAAAGACATCGTCTACCGGGCAGCCCTGGGCATTTATGATCAGCCTCCTTTCTTCAGGGAAATGCTGAGGCCAGATGGCTCACTTAACAAGGATTTGAAAGCACAACGCAGCTGGCAGGTGGTAGCCGGCGTAGATCATAATTTCAAATTGGGAGACCGCCCCTTCCGCTTCACCACCGAAGCCTACTATAAACAAATGACAAGGGTAGACCCTTATGATGTCAACAACGTACACATACAGTATTTTGGACTCAATGACGCCAAAGCCTATGCGACCGGTCTGGAATTCCGCCTGTTCGGGGAATTGGTAAAGGATGCGGAGAGCTGGGTCAGTGTGGGCTTCATGAAGACCATGGAGAAGATCGACACCTCCTTCTATACTTATACGCTGGACTCCCTCCACAATCCTATCGACAGCGCCAAAACAAAAGCGGGCTGGGTTCGACGACCTACCGATCGTCTCTTCACCTTCGGCCTGTTCCTGCAGGACTATCTCGCTACGAATAAGAACCTCAAAGTATTTCTGAATTTCCTTTACGGCAGCAATTTGCCTTTCAATATCCCCGGCAACCTCCGCTACCGGAATGCGCTGACCATCGATCCTTATATCCGCATCGATGTCGGCTTCAGCGCCCTCTTGCTCGATAGTGAAAAAAGCAACCGCCGGAGCCATAGCCCCTTCCGCAATTTCGAGAACATCTGGGCCACCCTGGAAGTATTCAACCTTATTGACAGAGCCAACACAATCTCCTATCTATTGATCAAAGACTTTTCCAACACGACCTACGCCCTGCCCAATCGCCTCACCCCCCGCCTGCTGAACCTGAAACTGGTAGCCCGCTTCTAAGACCGACCGAGGTTCTCTGCGGATCGCAACTATCGTAATTTCCACATCGACATCCGTAGAACTACGCAATTTTCCCAAAAAACTGATTTTTCGTCCCATTCTGGGAAAAATTTCTTTTCTTTACAGTAGCTAAGAAATTGATTAACAACAGGTTGAATTTTTGGCCGCAAAATGGAGTCTATTTATGCAAATCACGCGTATGAAAACTCTGAAAAATATCTACAACCTTATCTCCAGTCTTATCACCTTATCAATCACAAAAAGAAAAATGCCCGAACTGATACCAGTTAGGGTAGTCACTAAAGTTTATCGTGATAACCTTAAGTAATATCGCCATGCCCACTGAAGTTTCAGTCTACCCAAATCCGTTTAAGTACTTCATCAATATCGAGGTCACCTGCGCTGAGAACAAAGATTATATCATACTGCTGGCCGATCTGCAAAATTCAAAGATCATCCGGATGCTGGGCGCCGGTCTGGAAAAGGGCACCAATAAGATCCCCCTGGCCGACCTGGACTCTTTACAATTGGGATCTTACCAGCTGGACATCAAGAGCTCCGAAGGAGACACCATCTATCAGACAATGCTGCTGAAGCAATAGAAGAGATTGCCGAAGCAATAAAAATACGAGCAACCGACCGTCGCAAAGAAAGTGGGGCCCCCTGGGTCCCATTTTTATTTTTTCCCAATTTAAAGCCGGCTCTTTTTACCTTTGCGGCATGACTAAGCTTTCCGTGAACATCAATAAATTTGCCACCCTGCGCAATAGCCGGGGAGGTAATAATCCCGATGTAGTAAAAGCCGCCATAGATGCCCAGTTATTCGGGGCCGATGGGGTCACCGTTCATCCCCGCCCGGACGAAAGACATATTCGCTACCAGGATGTCTATGACATAAAGAAGATCATCATCACTGAATTTAATATCGAAGGAAACTGCCAGGAGCAAAAATTTGTCGATCTCGTGCTGGCTGCGCACCCTACCCAGGTGACCCTGGTGCCGGATGCCCTGAACCAGATCACGTCCAACCATGGCTGGGATACCATCCGTTACAAAGACTACCTGGTGGATATCATCGGCGTTTTTAAAAAAGCCGGCATCCGCGTATCCCTTTTCGTAGACCCCGTCATCGCCATGGTGGAAGGAGCTGCTGAAACCGGAACAGACCGGATAGAACTGTACACTGAGGCCTATGCCCTCCACTATACCCTGGATCGCGAAAAAGCCATTACCCCCTACGTGGCCGCAGCCATCAGGGCCGGCGAGCTGGGATTAGGCCTGAACGCCGGTCACGACCTGGACCTTCTCAACCTTCACTATTTCGCCCACAATGTTCCCGGCCTCCAGGAAGTATCCATCGGCCATGCGCTGATTGCCGACGCCCTTTATCTGGGATATGAAAATACCATACAATTATACAAAAGGCAGTTGCAATAACTAAGCCCATCCTTCGCGCATCGCCAGGCCAACCGGCGATTGGCGACTTTACATCCCGTTTTTCCGCCTTCGGTATAAAATTCCTGCCTGGACCGGTAAACTAGCTTTATATTTAGGAGCAACCAGAACTTCTTTGTTAACCTACTAAAAAAGCCTCCATATGAACAAAGGTCTAACTACCGGCATCCTGCTGGCCATCTTCCTATTCGGATTCCTTCCATTTGCTCATGCTCAATTGACCACCGCGCCTAATGGCGGCAACAAAAAAGCCACCATCGGCGAACGCGTTGGCATCACAGATATCACCCTTCATTATGATCGCCCCGGCGTAAAAGGCAGGGAGGGACAGATCTGGGGAAAGCTCATTCCTGCCGGGTTTACCGATCAGGGTTTCGGCACCAGCAAAGCCGCGCCCTGGAGAGCAGGCGCCAATGAAAATACCACCATCGAATTCAGTACGGATGTAAAGATCGAAGGACAGGATCTGCCCGCCGGCAAATACGGTTTTTTTGTTGCCTATGACCCCGCGGAATGCACCCTGATCTTTTCCCGTAATTCCAGCTCCTGGGGCAGCTTCTTCTACGATCCAAAGGAAGATGCCTTACAGGTGAAAGTAAAGCCCACAGCGCTTGACAACAGTGCGGAATGGTTGAAATATGAGTTCCGGGACCAAAAGGAAAGCTCTGCAACCATTGCCCTGGTATGGGAAAAACTAATGATCCCTTTTAAGGTAGAGACAGACTACATCCGGCTGCAACTGGAATCTTTTCGCCGGGAATTACGCAGTGACAAAGGCTTTACCTCGGATGCCTGGGACCAGGCCGCACAATTCTGCATTCAGCACAATACCGACCTGGACGAAGCCCTGGCTTGGGCGAATACAGCGATCAACGGTACTTTTATCGGGCAAAAGAATTTCCAGACCCTCTCTACCAAAGCACAGGTACTGGCCCTTCAGGGCAAAAAAGAGGAAGCTGACGCTACGATGAAAGAGGCTTTGCCCCTGGGACAGATGAATGAGGTACATCAATATGCCCGGCAATTACTGGGTCAGAAGAGGGCCAAAGAAGCTTTTGATGCTTTCAAACTGAACTATGACAAACACCCGGGGGAATTCACCACTAATATGGGCATGGCCAGGGGCTATTCCGCTATGGGCGATTACAAGAAAGCGCTTGCCTTTCTTCAGAAAGCACAGCCCCTGGCCCCCGATAAAGCCAATAAGGACAATATAGAAAAATTCATCCCGATGCTGCAGCAGGGAAAAGATATTAACTAGCGAAAGGTTAATTAGTACAACCCAGTAATTCGCAGAGTTTGGCCTGCAGGTCCGGTCCGCGCAGATTTCTGCCGATTATTTTCCCGCTGGGATCGATGAGGAAATTCTGAGGGATGCTCTGGATATGATATTTAACGGCCGCCTCATTATACCAGAATTTCAGGTCACTGACCTGTGTCCAGGCAAGCCCATCGTCTTTAATAGCCTTGACCCAGGGATCTTTGGCCTTGTCCAGGGAGACGCCCAGTACCGTAAAATTCTTATCCTTAAATTTCTTATAGGTAGTCACCACATTGGGGTTTTCCATCCGGCAGGGACCGCACCAGCTGGCCCAGAAGTCCACCAGTACGTATTTGCCTTTAAAGGAAGAGAGGGCAACGGCATGGCCGGCCGTATCATTCTGGGTGAAATCAATAGCGTCTGTTCCCACTGCGCCTACTTTGGTATCAGCGATCTGCTTTTGCAGGTATTGACCATAATATCCTTTCTGCACTTCCGGGGAAAGAGAGTTGAGCCTCTTTTCCTGTTTGATAACATCGTCCGACAACTGGCTCAGAACGACCAGGACAAAGGGTGATACGTAAGAAGATTTTCGGGTTTGGATAAACAGGTCCAGCTGGGTCTGCACGGTATCGGCCACGCTCTTAAAAACCTTAAAAAGAGAGTCCTTACTTTTGACGCCGGCCGGAGAATTCGCCAGCTGTGTCACCGTATTCAAACGGGCAAAATAGGGGTTGAAAGTTTTTTGGAATTCCATGAAATCATCATTGGAAGAAGAGCCTTTTGCCTGCAGTTCCTTCAGGTTGTCCGCCGTTCCTGTCATCGTGATCTTGTCATTTCCCATGAACAGCGCGGTCTTCTTCTTAGCGCTGCCAAAATTTATCTCATACAGGTTGGGCTCCGCCACATGACCGTTCAATACAAATTGTCCCATCTTCACATGCGTCTCAGCCACCGTATCCGTAGGATTGGAGACATCGGTGAGGTAGACCGCTGAATTGTCCTCCACTCCTTTCACGTTGCCCGTAATGACAAATTTAGCATCACCGGCATCCTGTGCCAGGGAGAAGAGAGGGAAGGCTAATAGGATGAATAAGAAGATCTTCATAAAAGAATATTAATTGTTGTTTATTTGTGTCGTTGTTTTAAAACATCGGTTACATCCTGTAAACTATATCCTTTGGCGCTTAACAGGATAAGATAATGGAACAGCAGGTCTGCCGCCTCGTTAAGGAACAGCTTTTCGTCGTGATCTTTCGCCTCTATTACCAACTCTACGGCTTCCTCCCCTACTTTCTGGGCAATTTTATTGATCCCTTTCTGAAAAAGGGCCGCCACATAGGAGTCCTTGGGATCTGCCTGCAGTTTCCGCTCCTGGATAATCTCTTCCAGGCAGGCCAGAAAATCTTCCCGGTGATTCTTTTCATCCCAGCAGGTATCGGCCCCGGTATGGCATACAGGACCCAGGGGCTGGGCCTTGATGAGCAGGGTATCCTGGTCGCAGTCCACCGATAGGCTCTTCACCAGTAAAAAATTGCCGCTTTCTTCCCCTTTTGTCCACAGACGCCCTTTCGACCGGCTAAAGAAAGTCACCTTCCCGTCCTTTTCCGTCTTATCCAGGGCCTCCTGGTTCATAAATCCTAACATCAGCACTTTGTCGGTCTGACTATCCTGTACAATAGCCGGAGCGAGTCCATCCGAATATTTCTTAAAATCTAGGTTCATAATTAAATTCTTACGGTAATATGTTGTTCCTGCAAATATCCTTTTAATTCCGGAATGGCAATTTCCTTAAAATGAAATATACTGGCTGCAAGGGCCGCATCAGCCTTTCCCTTTCCTAAAATATCCACAAAATGCGCCTGGGTCCCTCCTCCTCCGGATGCTATGATAGGTACCGGCAAGGATTCTGCCAATTTTCGGGTGATATCGACGGCAAACCCCTTTTTGGTACCGTCGTGGTTCATGGAAGTCAGCAGGATCTCCCCGGCCCCCCTGTCCACGGCCTGCCTGGCCCATTCCGTGCAGGTCGTATCCGTTCTCACCCTTCCCCCGTTCAGGTATACATACCACTCTCCGTCTTCCTCCTGGCGGGTGTCGATGGCCACTACCACGCATTGGCTGCCAAATTCCTTTGCCAGCTCCGCTACCAGCTCCGGACGTTTGAAGGCAGAGGTATTGACGGAGATCTTATCCGCCCCGTTCTGTAACAGCAGGCTTACATCTTCCACACTGCTGATCCCGCCCCCTACCGTAAAAGGAATATTGATATGGTGGGCGATCCGGTTGACCAGTTCGCGCAAGGTCTTTCTTTTTTCGTTCGTAGCGGTGATATCCAGGAACACCAGTTCGTCGGCCCCTTGTTGGGCATACAAAGCCCCTAATTCGACAGGATCGCCGGCATCCCGTATATTTTCAAAATTGACCCCTTTTACGGTGCGCCCGTCCTTAATATCCAGGCAGGGGATGATCCTTTTCGTTAACACTTTCTTTTTTTTTAGAAGTTATCTTCATTTATTGCCGCCGGAATCTTTGGCCCTAACTGCCGGAGGCTCCTGGTTGATCTTTATGAGCTCCTTCAACGTAATCCGTCCTTCATAGATCGCTTTGCCGATGATCACTCCCTTGCAACCGATCTCCGCCAGATCATATACATCTGCTATCGTGCTGACACCCCCGCTCGCAATGAAATGAAGCTTGGGAAATTCGCTCTTGATAGTGCGGTACAGGTCCAGGGCCGGCCCCTGCAACAACCCATCCTTACTGACATCCGTACAGAATACCTGTTTGATCCCCCTATCGATATATTCCCGGATAAAATCGTAGATCCACCGATCGGTCGTCTCCAGCCAACCGCCCACGGCGATCTTTTCATTTTTTACGTCGGCTCCCAACAGGAACCGGTCCGCTCCATATTGCTGCAGCCAGCTATGAAATAATTCCGGGTCCTTCACCGCCAGGCTGCCGATCGTAGCCAACGCGGCACCAGAATTAAGCACGATCTGAACATCTTCTTCCTTTTTAATGCCTCCTCCGAAATCAATGACCAGGGAGGTCTTACCGGCAATAGTTTCCAGTACCTTCCAATTCTTTACAGCACCCGCCTTCGCCCCATCCAGATCTACCAGGTGCAGCCGCCGGAGGCCCGCATCCTCGAATTGCCAGGCGACTTCCAGCGGATGCTCATTATAGATCTTCTTTTGTTCATAGTCTCCCTGCGTTAAACGGACACATTTTCCATCAATGATATCGATAGCCGGTATAATCTCCATGTTGCTTTTTTCTTTTAAATATCCTCTAAAAAATTCCGCAGGATCTTTTCTCCTACCTGCGCCGACTTCTCCGGGTGGAACTGCACGCCATAAAAATTGCCCTTATGCAGTGCCGAACTATAGGGCAGGATATAGTCAGTCGTCGCTATCGTATGTTCGCCCAGGGCAGCGTAATAGCCATGCACAAAATAGCAATAACTGTTTTCTTCCAGCCCTCTGAACAAGGGAGATTGGAGATGATAGATATTGTTCCACCCGATCTGCGGAACCTTATACACTATATCGCCGGCCCCCGATGCCCTTTCTCCGGATCCCAGTGCCGATCCTCCTTCTTCGGTCCCTGCCGCGGGCGCCCTTTTCTCTGCCCGTCCCGGGGGCCTGAACTTTTTCACTTCTTCTTCAAAGATCCCCAGGCATTCCGTGTCATTCTCTTCACTGTAACGGCATAGGAGCTGCATCCCCAGGCAAATCCCCAGCACCGGCTGCTCCAGGCTGCGGATAAGGGTATCCAGCCCCCGTTCTTTCAGGTATTCCATAGCCGTACTGGCTTCACCTACTCCGGGGAAGATCACTTTATCCGCCGAACGGATCTGTGCATGATCGTCCGTGACGATGGCCTCCTTCCCGATCCGCTCCAGCGCATACAGGACAGACTGAATATTACCTGCATTATATTTGACGATGGCTATGTTCATATGATTTTAGTTCAAAATAGACCCCAAAAATTCTTTGGTCGCCGTGCCGATATCCGTTGCATTCTCCAATGCCTTGATATAGGCCGTTCCGATGATCGCCCCGTTCGCATACCGGCAGGTCGCGGCAAAAGTAGCCTTGTCTTTTATCCCAAAGCCTACCAGGACCGGGTTTCTCAATGCCATTTTATGCAGCCGCTCGAAATAAGCGCCCTGGTCATTTATATTTTTATCTTTCCCCGTAGTGGAAGAAGAGGATACCGCATAGAGAAAGCCGGAGCTGAGAGAATCTACTTTACTGATCCTTTCCGGGGAAGTCTCCGGGGTCACCAGGAAAACAAAATCCAGTCCATACTTTTTAAGGACCGGGCCATACTCTGTCTCGAATTCATAAATGGGCAGATCCGGAAGGATCAGTCCGTCTACTCCCACGCCTGCGGCATCAGCGCAAAATCTTTCAAAGCCATATTGCAGGACGGGGTTCATATAACCCATCAATAACACCGGCACCCGGATGGCGGACCGGAAGCCCTTTAACTGGGCGAACAAAGTGGCGATCGTCATCCCGTTTTCCAGGGCCTTGCTGCCGCTGGCCTGTATCACAGGCCCATCCGCCAGGGGATCGCTGTAGGGCATCCCCAGCTCGATCAGGTCCGCGCCATTGTCCTGCAACGCTTTCATCACCTCCAGGGTGCTATCCAGTTGCGGATAACCAGCCGTGCAATAGACATTTAGGACATTTTTATTCTTTTTTGTAAATAACGCTTCTATTCTGTTCATTTCCTTGTTTTTTTACTTATCCTTCCATCGCCTTCATATAAGTAGCCAGGTCCTTGTCTCCTCTCCCGCTGAGGCACAGCACTACCGTATCCTTTTCATTCAATTGCAGCTGGTTGAGAGCAGCCAGCGCATGGGCCGATTCCAGCGCAGGAATGATGCCCTCTAATTTCGCCAGCTCAAAAGCAGCTGCCAGCGCCTCATCATCAGTAGCGCTGAGAAATGTGCCTCGCCCGCTGTCATAGAGATGCGCATGTAAAGGACCGATACCGGGATAGTCCAGGCCGGCGGATATACTATGCGGCTCTACCACCTGACCGTCTTCCGTCTGCATCACCAGGCTCCTGCTGCCATGCAATACCCCGGGCCGGCCCAGTTGGGTGGTAGCCGCGCTCATGCCGCTGTTGATCCCATGGCCCGCCGCTTCTACGGCGATCAGTTCTACACTTCTTTCATCCAGGAAATGGTAAAAAGCCCCTGCGGCATTACTACCACCTCCCACGCAGGCAATCACATGCGTCGGCAGTTCATTTCCCGTCGTCTCCTTCAACTGGATCCGGATCTCTTCGCTGATCACACTCTGGAAGCGGGCGACCATATCCGGATAGGGATGGGGCCCCACTACGCTACCGATAATATAATGAGTGTCGACCGGATTGTTGATCCAATCCCGGATCGCCTCATTCGTGGCATCCTTCAGCGTCTTGCTGCCGCTTACCGCAGGCACAACTTTTGCTCCCAGCATCTTCATGCGGGCCACATTCGGGGCCTGCCGTTCAATATCCTTTTCGCCCATGTAAACGATACATTCGATGCCTTTCAGGGCGCATACAGTAGCTGTCGCCACCCCATGCTGACCAGCCCCCGTCTCCGCAATAATGCGTTTTTTACCAAGCCGGAGCGCCACCAGGATCTGCCCGATCGTATTGTTGATCTTATGCGCCCCGGTATGATTAAGGTCCTCCCTTTTCAGGAATATTTCTGTATTATACTTATTACTCAGCCGTTTCGCCAGGTACAAGGGCGATGGACGACCTACATAATCTTTCAGCAGGGAATGGTATTCCTTTTGGAAAGAAGCTTCGTGTATAATTTCCAGGTAGCGGGTACGCAGCTCCTCCACATTGGGATAGAGCATCTCCGGGATGAAGGCGCCGCCGAATTTCCCGTAATATCCCTGAGCGTCCGGAGACTGGAAGCTGGTTGTCATTTTTGTAGTATTTTCTGTATGGTTCATAGTCACTCCTTTCAAATAATCATACCTGAATCAGGTATTGCTTTTCAATCCGTCCAGCATCGCCCTTATCTTCTTCAGGTCCTTCACCCCGGGGGTCGTTTCGAATTTGCTGTTGATATCGATAGAGAACATTTTCCGGGCCACCGGCTCCTTCGCAAAAACCTTCAATTTCTCCGCGTCTGTCGGTTCGATGCCCCCGCTTAGAAAAAACAATTTATCGATCTGCGCAGGCTTCAATACATCCCAGTTGAATTTTTTACCCGTCCCCCCATATCCCACTCCTTCCGTATCAAAGAGGAACATGTCGCAGGATTCCTGGTAAGGCCGGACGATCCAGTCGATCGGATCATCTTCACCCAGGCGGAATACCTTGATCACGGTAATATAATTCGACAGCTGCTCGCAGAACCTTGGCGTCTCATCTCCATGTAACTGCACCATATCCAGCCCATAACTATCCACCTGTTTCATCACTTCATCATAAGTGGCATTGACGAAGACGCCCACCTTTCCCAATCGCAGCTTTGCTTTTTTCAAGGGTTCTCCTGCCAGGTGACGCACCACGTAACGAGGGGATTTGGGGTAAAAAATAAACCCCGCAAAATCCACTCCCATGGCATCCAGCTGCCTGACCTGGTCAAGCTCCGTCATTCCGCAGACTTTTACTCGCATACGTTTATATTATTTATTCGTTCCGTCCTTCATCATCCGCTCATCACTGACCGCTGCGTCCTTCAACTCCTGCACAAATTTTCCAAAAGCCGCCCCCGGATCTTTTTCTTTCATAAAATTTTCGCCGATCAGGAATCCGCTGAAGCCAGCCTTTTTCAAATAGAGGATCGTTGCCACCTGGCTGATCCCGCTCTCCGCGATGGTGAGCTTACCGGCAGGGATCTTTTCACTTAACCGGATACTGCGGTCTACGTCCACTGTAAAGGTCTTCAGGTCCCGGTTGTTCACCCCCACCAGTTCCGTCTCTTCACAAATATGCGCCAGTTCGTCTTCATTATGTATTTCCAGTAATACCTCCAATTCCAGGGATTTGGCAAAAGCAGCCAGTTGCTTTACTTCGGCCGGGCTCAAACAAGCTGCGATCAGCAGGATCACATCGGCCCCCATCGACTTTGCCTCCAGGATCTGGTATTCATCGATCATAAAATCTTTTCGCAGGATGGGGATATTATTTATCCGCGCCTGCCGCAAGTCCTCCGGGCTGCCCCCGAAAAAGTGCTGGTCGGTCAGCACCGACAAACAGGAAGCGCCGGCAGCCGTATATCCCCTTGTCACGTCCTGCACCTTCACCTGGTCGTTGATCACTCCCTTCGAAGGGGAGCGTCTTTTGAACTCGGCAATGATGCCTGTCTTCTGCGGGTCGGTGAGGAAGGTCTTCAAAGACAAAGTCTTTCTGGCGAAGAAAGGGCTCTTTTCCAGGACGGCCATAGGCTGCGCTGCCCTTGCACTTTCTACTTCCGATCTTTTATATTCAATTATTTTATCGAGAATGTTCATACCATTGTCTGTTAAGCCTGTAACGAAATCAGTTTCTGTAAAGCCCCATACGCTTTTCCGCTCTCCAGGCTGTCTACCGCCGCGCCATATGCCTCGTCGTACTTTTTATAAGCGCCGGTGCAATGGAGCGCCATAGCTGCATTCGCCAGCACTACCGCGTTTTGGGCCCAGCTGCCTTCCACCTTCAATATTTTCGTAAACAGCTTTGCCGCTTCCTCTACCGTATTGCCCCCGTAAATATCGGCAGCATTTACCATTCGTTTGCCCAATTCTTCCGGCGTTTTGATCTTCTCCCCTTCATTGGTGATCACCTTGGTATCACCCGTGAGAGAGATCTCATCGTATCCATCCAGGCTATGGATAATGGTAAAACGACCCTCGGTCTGCTGTAACAGGTAATTGTATACCCTGGCCATTTCCAGGTTATAGACCCCTACCAGCTGGAATTTAGGGAAGGCTGGATTCACCATCGGACCCAGCATATTGAAAAAAGTGCGGATCCCCAGGTTCTTACGGATCGGCCCCACCGTCTTCAACGCAGGGTGGAACATCGGCGCATGGAGGAAGCAAATATTGGCCGACTCTACTTCCTGCCGCAACCGGGCCGCATCATTCTTAAATTTATAACCTAACTGCTCCATCACATTGGAGGCGCCACTGATGGAAGAAGCTCCGTAATTACCATGCTTGGCTACCTTCTGCCCGGTGCCGGCCACGACAAAGCAAGCCAGGGTGGAGATATTGAAGGTATTTTTCCCGTCGCCGCCTGTACCGACTATATCGATCGTATCGAATCCGTCGAGGTCGACCCGCACACATAATTCCAGCAAGGCGTCCCGGAATCCCTGCAGCTCGTCGATCGTAATGCTACGCATGAGGAATACCGTGATAAAAGCCGCCATCTCGCTCTCATTATAGAGTCCCCTGGCAATATTAGTCAACACTTCCCGCGCCTGCTCCCTGGAGAGGGTCTTATGTTCAAATAAATATTGTAAGATCTTTTTCATGATAATTTTTCTTTTGTTATTCGCTCAGCCAGTTCTTCAAAATGGTCTCGCCCTGCGGCGTTAATACACTCTCCGGGTGGAATTGCACCCCCTGTACGTCCAGTGTCTTATGACGAAGGGCCATTATATAATTATTCTCATCCCGGGCCGTCACTTCCAGGTCCGGCGGAAAGCCTTCTTCACTGATCACCCAACTGTGATAACGGCCTACTTCCAGGGTGTCTGGCAACCCTTCGAACAAATCCTTGCCCCCCCTGGCGCCCCGTTGCAGGATCTTTACCGGCGTCGCCACGCCATGATAGACCGTACTTAAATTCACCAGTTTGCCTCCAAAAGCTTCCCCGATAGCCTGATGCCCCAGACATACTCCCAAAATAGATTTAGAGGAAGCGTATTCCTTTATCAAAGGCAATAACAGACCTGCCTCGACGGGAACTCCCGGCCCCGGTGACAGGATGATCTTATCGAATGCCGCCACTTTTTCAAGAGGGATCTGGTCATTCCGGTGCACCTCCACTTTCTGATGCAACAATTTCTCGACAAGATGCACCAAATTGTAGGTAAAGGAATCGTAGTTATCAAAAACAAGAATACGTGGCACTGGATATATTATTTAAAGATTTCACAATTTCATTCCGGCAATCCGCCCGTTGTCGATCGATGATCCACCGCGGCTACCCGGCAATCTCCTGTGCGAAAAGGATCGCTTTCTTCAGGGCGCCCAATTTATTATTGACCTCTTCCAATTCACTTTCCGGTTTGCTGGCAGCTACTATCCCTGCACCAGCCTGGTAAGTCAGCGTATTATTCCTGCTGAGCAGACTGCGGATCATGATGGCCTGGTTACAACTGCCATCGAATCCCATGAACCCGATGCATCCGCCATAGTAGCTCCTTGCCGTCGGCTCATAAGCGTCGATCAACTCCATAGCTTTGAATTTCGGGGCGCCGCTCAAGGTGCCGGCAGGAAAAGTGGAAGCCAGCAGCTCAAAAGGATTATACCCTTCCCGCAGCTTCCCTCTCACCTCGCTCACCAGGTGAATGACATGAGAATAATACTGCACCTGGCGGTAATGCTCCACCCTGACGCCATCGCAGGAACGGCTGAGATCGTTGCGGGCCAGGTCCACCAACATTACATGCTCGGCGTTCTCTTTGGCATCCTTTAAAAGTTTGTCCGCCATCTGCTTATCGGTGGCATCGTCCCCCGATCTTTTGAAGGTTCCCGCTATCGGGTGTACAATGGCTTCCCCATTCTGCAGGATCAGCTGCGACTCCGGAGAAGACCCCATCAGCTTATAATCGCCATAATCAAAAAAGAACAGGTAAGGAGAAGGATTGATACTACGCAAGGCACGGTATACATTGAATTCATCGCCAATATAACCTTGCTGGAAGCGGCGGCTCAATACGATCTGGAATACATCTCCCCGCAGACAGCTCTGGATCCCTTTTTTCACCATATCCTTATATTCTTCATCTTTCAGGTTAGAGATTTCAGCTCCCTTTACCTGGAAAGGATAAACGGGAGTGTCTTTGCTCCTGATCAGGGACTCTACGACGGAGAATTCAGATTCCAGCCCGGCAATCTCATTTTCACAGATATAAAGTTCGTCCTTGAAGTGGTTGATCGCGATCACATACTGATATAACCGGTAACGCATCAGCGGAATTCCCGGCTGGGCAGGCGGCGCCCCCGCGCGGTCGCGCAGCCGGATCGTATCGAAAAATTGCACGGCATCGAAACAGGTATAGCCGAACAATCCCTGCACGGCCCTTACAGTTTTTTCAGAAGAAGGCTGCGTGTCAAACCGCTGCATGAACTCCCATAATAAACGGGGAGTATCCGATAAATTCCGGATGCCTACCTTCTCAGGAGATTGTCCCGGCAGCTTGAATTCGATATTCCTTGTGTCGGAGATCTCGATCCCGGCGATGGCATTGATGCAGATAAAGGAATAGCTGTTCTCGGCTACATGATAATCCGTACTTTCCAGCAGGATCGTATCGCGAAATCGGTCCCTTAGACGCAGGTAAATGCCTACCGGGGTATAAATGTCCGAGAGGAGTTTCTTACAGTTCGTCTTTATTTCGATTTTCTTCATAATCTATGATCGGCAAAGGGTTATTAAAACAAAAAACCCCGATATATATCGGGGCCCAATATGGTAATACCTGTTATAATAGCATTACTTGCCCCGTTCGGAGTTAGTATGCCACCACCACAGTTGATTAATTGATTGATTGTTCATTTCACGGCAAATATGGAATGGAAAAATGATTTCTCCAAATTTTTTATTATTAGTGGGCGTTATCCCCCGAATTACCGCAAAATTTGCGAGTTTTATTCTCAAATACCTTTATGAAGAAAATAACCCCCTTCCATGTGGCAGTGCCCGTCTACGACCTGGAAGAAGCCAGGAAATTCTACCGGGAAGTATTGGGCTGCGGCGAAGGAAGAAGCTCTGATCAATGGACCGATTTTGACCTTTACGGCCATCAGTTCGTCATCCATTTAAAACCCAGACCCGTGGAAGAGGTCAAACAACACTCCAATCCGGTCGACGGTCATGATGTTCCCGTCCCTCATTATGGGGTAGTATTAGAATGGGAGGAATGGCATGCATTAGAGCTGCGATTGAGAAGCCACCATATCCAATTCGTCATCGAGCCTTATATTCGTTTTAAGGGTCTGCCGGGTGAACAGGCAACTATGTTCTTTTTAGATCCCTCCGGCAACGCCCTTGAATTTAAGGCCTTCCAGGATATCAGCCAGTTATTCGCAGTATAACGAAATTGCAAGAGGCCTTTCGGGTTTATCCCGTTCGGCTACAAGACCCCCTTGGTGCTGGGCAGATAGTTACTGAGGGGGTCCCTTTTTACAGCCATCCGGATGGCTTTGGCAAAAGCCTTGAAAATAGCCTCGATCTTATGATGTTCATTTTCGCCCCGGCATTCGATATTCAGGTTGCATCGGGCGCCGTCGGAAAATGATTTGAAGAAGTGGAAGAACATTTCCGTTGGGACCTCGCCGATCATCTCCCGCTTGAATTCCGCATTCCATACGATCCAGTTGCGTCCCCCGAAATCGATCAGCACTTTTGCATCCGCCTCGTCCATCGGCAGCGCAAAACCATACCGCTCCATACCCCGCTTGTCCGCCAGGGCCTTTGCAAAAGCTTCTCCCAGCGCGATACCGGTATCTTCGATCGTGTGATGCTCGTCAATATGCAGGTCTCCATTCACCCGGATGGTCAGGTTCATCTTTCCATGACGGGCTATCTGTTCCAGCATGTGATCGAAAAAGCCCAGGCCGGTGACGATATTCGCCTTGCCATTGCCATCTACATTCAACTCGATCTTAATCTGCGTCTCATTCGTATTGCGTTCATGAATGACACGGCGCAGGCCCAGCTTCAGGAATTCATAGATCTTACTCCATAACGTGGTCTCCAGCGCTATGGCCTCTTCCAGGTCACGGAGAGAGTCGCTGATCTCTTTGCCGCCCAGGTCCGGGTCATTATTCAGCCAGATCGCCTTACATCCCAGGTTCTTTGCCAACTGTACATCGGTGATCCGGTCTCCGATCACATAAGAATTCTCCAGGTCATAATCCTCGTTCCCAATGTAATGGGTCAGCATGCCCGTACCCGGCTTACGGGTAGGCGCATTATCCTTTGGAAAACTCTTGTCGATATGTACGGCGCTGAAATGGATCCCTTCATTTTCCAGGCTTTTCATCACCAGGTTCTGCACCGGCCAGAAATGGTCCTCCGGAAATACAGAAGTACCCAGCCCGTCCTGGTTCGTCACCATGACCAATTCATAATCCAGTTCCCGGGCTATCTTTCCCATATATTCGAACATAAAGGGATAGAATTCCAGCTTGTCAAAAGCATCGATCTGGTAAGTAGGGGGCGCTTCTTTGATCAGCGTTCCGTCACGGTCTATGAAGAGGATCTTTTTCATGAATGGACTGCAAGATAGCTATTTTCATCTTAGTGCAAATGGCGTTCATTGTCCGCAAGAGCTTATTTCGTTTTAGCACGGATCGCCTTTACTTCGGCAGCCGTTACCGCTGAGGCCTTATTTCCAAAATTATTTCTTACATAGGTCAATACATCCGCAATCTGCTGATCGGTGAGATCGCTATGCGGCGCCATCACATTATGGTAAGTATCTCCGTTGATATCCACTTCGCCCGTCATTCCCTTCAGGACCACCTGCACCAGGGTGGTCTTATCCCCCAATACCCATTTTGTCTTTACAAGGGGCGGGTTCATGTTCTGTACACCTCCGGCATCAGCCTGGTGACAGGCAAGGCATTGCTCGAGGTAGACCTGTTTGCCTCTGTCCATAGAAGCCTGCCCGGCGGCTTTGCCAGGACCTTTTTGCGCAGGCGCGGCCGGCTTCTTTGTTGGTGTGGGTTTTTGCGTTTGCGACATCAGGGTGACAGAAAGCGCCAGCAATCCACCGGCAGCAATTAATCCCAATCTATTCATATGTTATATTTAGCAGCCCCGGTTTTGCCGGGGCTGCGTGAGTTATTTTATTTTTTATAGCTGATCTTCCAGACCGTCCCCTTCGTATCGTCTGTTACATAAATGGATCCATCCGGTCCCTGAGCCAGTCCACAGGGACGGTATTTAGCCCGGCCGGAAGCCGTTAATTCCGGTCCGCCGGAGAAATTATCCGCAAATACTTCCCAGTCGCCACTGGGTTTGCCATCTTTAAAAGGCTGGAAGACCACGAAGTACCCCTTCTGAGGCTCAGGCGCCCTGTTCCAGGAGCCATGGAAGGCGATGAACGCCCCATTCTTATATTTCTCCGGGAACTGGTTGCCCGTATAGAACAGCAGTCCATTAGGCGCCAGGTGGCCCGGGAAAGCAACCACGGGATCCTGGGCGTCTTCGCCGGCAGTCTTCTTGCCATCGCCGCCGAATTCAGGCGCCAGTATTTTTTTATGCTGGAACTGATCATAATAGATATAAGGCCAGCCACAATTAGAGCCTTTGTGCAGCTCATACATACATTCCGCAGGCAGCTCCGCACTTTGTTTGGTATCGTACATCGTAGGGAAAAGATCATGCAATTGGTCACGTCCGTGCTGCATAACAAATAAGGTATTGGTAGCCGTATTCCAGTCGAATCCCACTACATTACGCAAACCCGTGGCATAACGCACCCCGTCCCCATAGTTTTGGTCCGCTTTATCTGCCTTGAATTGCCAGATACCGCCGGCCGAATCCAGGATCGGGCAAGGTTTCTGTCCGGGAGAGCCCTTGGTCCTGTCCACCAGCTGGCAGGCATTGGAATAAGCCCCGACATTTACGTACAGGTTGCCGTCATTGTCCAGCGTGATCGCTTTGGCCTCATGTTCATGACGGCTCAGCAGGCCCGTCACAATCCTTTCCGGCTTATCAGGGTTGACGACATTATCATTGGCGTCCAGCTTAAACCGGAATACCTCTTCATCGGAGCTGGCATAGAGATAGCCATTCTTCACAGCGATACCCGTGCCGGGAAAATTGCCGAAACCGAAGACCTTATCAGCCTTTCCATCTCCATTCGTATCCTGCAGGCGATAGATCCCTTTTCCGTCCTTCAGCTTTGCCAGTTTTACAAACACGACCCCACCGGGCGTTACGGCAATATGCCGGGTCTTCCCGAATGCATCTACCAGCGTCACGGCGCTGAAACCTCCCGGGAATTTGATGCTGGTATCCGCCGCTGCAGCAGGAGCGGCAGGAACAGAAGAGGCCGGCGTTTTGTTGTCCGCTCCGGCACAAGCAAACAGGGTCGTCATACACAGACCCAGAAAGATATAAAAAGCCCTTTGGGGTATTTTATTCAATTTTCCGCTTTGTTGTTTCATATATAGATAATTTATGCTTACAGGCCGTAATTTAATTTAAAAATTCAATCCGATCCCTGATCGGTCCGAAAGCAACCACCCTCCGGCCCACTAATTTTTCTCTTAGATTATCGGGGATAACCCTCCAGGACTTTTACCAGTTCCTTATTTTCTCTCTCCGTACCCACTGTGATGCGAAGACAACCCTCGCATAACTCCACTTTGCTGCGATCCCTTACTACGATCCCGTCCTGCAGCAGATATTGATAGATCGCCCGGGCATCCGTCACTTTGACCAGCAGGAAATTGGCGTCACTGGGATATACCTTATGAACAAGGGGTAATTCCGCCAGCGCCGATGCTAATTGTTCACGCATGGTGACCAGGGACCGGATCATATCATTGACCTGCTCCGTCTCCTCCAGCGCTTTCAATGCCAGTTCCTGGGAGGCCTGGCCGATATTATAGGGAGGCTTGACCTTATTATAAACACCGATAATAGCTTCACTTGCAAAAGCCATACCCAGCCTCAGTCCAGCAAGACCCCAGGCCTTACTCATCGTCTGTAATACCACCAGGTTGGGATAATCGGCCAGCTCCTGGATGAAAGACCGGTGACGGGAAAAATTAATATAAGCTTCATCGACGACCACCAAACCAGGGAAATTATTTAAAATGATCTCGACATCCTGCCGGTTCATGGAATTGGCGGTAGGATTATTGGGCGAGCAGAGCCAGATGATCTTGGTATTTTCGTCTACCAGCGTCTCCAGGTGCACCAGGTCCAGCTGAAAATCGTCCAGCAATACGGCACGTCTCACCTCCACATCGTTGATATGGGCGCTCACTTCATACATACCATATGTGGGCGGGTTGATAATGACATTATCCTTACCCGGAATACAGAAGGCGCGGTATAAAAGGTCGATACATTCGTCACTGCCATTTCCCAGGAAAATATGCTGCGGCGGTATGCCCTTTATTTTGCTGAGGGCCTCTTTCACCTTCCATTGATGAGGGTCCGGATAACGATTATACCATCGTGTCAAAGGCGATCCCAGGCTGTTCTCATTAGCGTCCAGGAATATCTGCGCCTCTCCTTTAAATTCATCCCTCGCAGAGGAATAGGGTACCAACGACCTGATATTGGACCGAAGCAAAGCATTTAGATCAAAAGACATGAACTTTTATTTACGTTATTATTTTCAATTTTTGGGCGCCTGACTCTTTTAGATCTCCTTTAAACGGACCCTGACCGCATTCGCATGGGCCTGCAGCCCCTCCGCTTCGGCCATCAGCTCCACGACAGGCCCGATATGCCGGATACCTTCCCGGGTCAGTTGCTGGAAAGTGATCTTTTTCACAAAACTATCCAGGCTCACCCCGCTGTAAGCCCTGGCATACCCATTGGTCGGCAGCACATGGTTAGTGCCGCTGGCATAATCCCCTACGCTCTCCGGAGAAAAATGTCCCAGGAAAACAGAGCCGGCATTGATGACCTGCTCAGCCAGTTGCTCCGCATTTTTGCAGGCCAGGATCAGGTGCTCAGGAGCATATTCATTCAGCAGGTCCATTGCCTGCCCTTCGTCTTTTATGATAAAAGCACGGCTGTTCTCCAACGCTTTGCGGGCTGTCTCCTTACGGGGCAGTTGCTCCACCTGCTGATCGACGGCCGACAGGATAGCTTCTACCATGTCCGGGGAGGAGCTGACCAGGATCACCTGGCTATCTACCCCATGCTCGGCCTGTGAAAGGAGATCTGCCGCTGCAAAAGCCGGATTGGCAGTCTCATCTGCATAAACAGCTACTTCACTGGGACCGGCCGGCATATCGATCGCTAACCCATCTTGCTGCACCAGTTGTTTGGCACAGGTCACATATTGATTGCCCGGTCCGAAAATCTTATACACTTTGGGGATCGTCTCTGTACCATAGGCCATGGCCGCAATAGCCTGGACACCCCCTATTTTAAATATTTTGGTAACCCCCACTAACTGAGCGGCATATAAGATAGCCGGATGCAGACGCCCCTGCCGGTCCGGAGGCGAGCATAATACGATCTCCCGGCAACCGGCGATCCGGGCCGGTATCCCCAGCATCAGGAGAGTAGAAAACAAAGGCGCCGTTCCTCCCGGTATATAGAGTCCCACTTTTTCGATCGCCACTGTTTTGCGCCAGCATTTAACCCCGGCCATGGTCTCTACCGGTACGGCGACTTCTGCTTGTTTGCCATGGAAAGCTTCAATATTTTCCTTTGCCTGGCGAATGGCGGCTTTCAACGCTGAGCCCACCAGGGACGCGGCCTCTGCTATCTCCTGGCTGCTCACCTCCACAGGGTCCGGAGACACTTTATCAAATTGCAGGGAATACTTTTTCACCGCCTCATCTCCTTTCTCTTTCACCTCCTTCAGAATACCGGCGACCGTGAGCTCCAGCGACCGGGTATCGAATACCGGACGGGACAACGCTCCGGAAGGAGCTGTATCAAAATTTCTTAGGTCAATAATCTTCATATACTATCTTTTATATCCCCCGGGGGGATGGAGGATGTTACATAACCATCTTCTCGATCGGCACCACCAGGATCCCCTGTGCACCCGCCCCCTTCAACCGTTCGATAATGTCCCAGAAATCATTTTCACTCAACACACTGTGTACGCTACTCCAGCCGGCTTCTGCCAGCGGCAGCACCGTGGGGCTTTTCATACCGGGCAGCAGTGCGATGATCTCCTGCAGTTTATCATTCGGGGCATTCAATAAAACATATTTAGTGTTACGGGCCCTCTTCACGGCCCGGATGCGGAACAGGAATTTTTCCAGGATCTGCTGCTTCGGCTCCTCCAGGTATTTATTCCGGATCAACACCGCCTGCGATTGCAATACCGTGTCCACTTCTTTCAACCCGTTCATGAACAGGGTGCTGCCGCTGCTGACCAGGTCCACGATCGCATCGGCCAGGCCGATACCCGGCGCAATTTCCACCGAACCGCTGATCTCATGGATCTCTGCCTTTACTTTGTTCTTTTCCAGAAACTGCTGCACCAGCACAGGATAGGTGGTGGCGATCCTCTTCCCCTGCAGGTAGTTCACCCCTCCATACAGTTCGCTCCTGCCAACGGCAACGGACAACCGGCATTTACCGAAACCCAAATGCTCCACGATATCCACCTTCTTATTGGTTTCATATAAGACGTTCTCGCCTACGATGCCAATATCGGCCACGGCATCTTCCACATATTGCGGAATATCATCATCCCGGAGGAAGTAGATTTCCATGGGGAAATTATCCGATTCTGTTTTTAATTTGTTGACCCCGTTCTTCAGATCGATGCCGCAGTCTTTCAACAGCTTCACCGAGTCGTCATACAAGCGTCCTGATTTCTGAATAGCGATTTTTAACTTCATACATTGTGTTTAGGCTGCCTTACCCTTTTGGGGATAGGGCAAAAAATTAGGGCTTACCTCCCGGTAAGCCCTTTAAAAGTTTTATTTTTTCAAACAAAACATCACCGGCCTACCCTTGCGGTAAGAAAAAATGGTGATGATGATGCCTGTTATTTTTCATAATTGAGGCCCAAAAATAGCAGCGAATCCCTGAATGTCCAAAAAAATATTTTATTACTGAAATCCCCTTCCTTTCCCGGCAGCCTATCCCGTAATATGATTCCTTATAGCCGGAATCCGGACAGTGGCCTTTAACCGGCGCAAAGCAGGTAGGGTGAGTAAGATCACCGGCAGACAGATCATGAGGATCCCATTTACTCTCATCATGATGTTGATACCAAGGACATCCGCCCCCCGCCCCACCAGGTAAGCCGCAGCCGGCTGCAACCCGAAAATAACCATCATAAAGGTGCTCACGACCCTTGCCCGCATGGTCACCGGCGCCAGTTCCTGGGCCAACCCAATGGAAAGGGTGACAACATTGGCAGCCCCCAGACTGGCCATGAACTGGCACAGCATGGCTAATGATTGGTTTCGGGTGAAAGAGAATATAAAATACCAGCTGCCGGCCCAGATCACCCCGCCCCCGATCGCTATACAGGGCCTTTTAATGCGCTGGACAAATGGCAAAACGATCACGATCCCGACAAGGGCTCCGGCGCCCGCCGACCCGATCAAAGCGCCCAGGGTACTGGCATCTCCTTTCAGCACTACGGTCGAAAAAGCAGGAAGTAATTGAACGACCGACATACCGAAGAAAGCCTGTATCATACCAAAAAGAATGATCAGCCGCAGCAACTTATGATGGTAAAGGAAGACAAGCCCTTCCTTAAACTGTCTCCAACCGCTGCCCCCCGATGGCTCCTTTTCCCTGGCCGATCGTATGACCATTATGCAAACAATGGATACGATGAGGCTAATGCCATTAAACCAGAAGGCCGGGGCAATACCGATGGAAGCAATCAGCCATCCCGCAATAGCGGGCCCGACCAGCCGGGTGAACTGGTTTAACGAATTATTTAAGGCAATGGCGCTTTTAATATTGCCTGTCCCGGCCATGTCCCCGATAAATGCCTGCTCAGCCGTCACATTAAAGGCTGTCACCGTACCCAGCAAAAATGCCAGTACATAGACATGCCATAATACCAATAAATGCGTTTGCATCAGAAAGGCCAGTGCAAAGGCAAACAGCATGGTAAGGATCTGGGTGATCAGTAAGATCTTCCTCCTGTCAAACTTATCTGCGAAGGCGCCTACCCAGGGACCGAAAATAAAGAAGGGGATCTGCGACAAAAAAGCAACGATCCCCAGCGCAGTCGCCTTATGCGTAAGCTCCCAGACCACCCAGGCCTGTGCGGTCTGCTGCATCCAGTCTCCCAGCAGGCTTATCAATTGCCCGATCATATAGATCCGGATATTCCTTATTCGTAAGGTTGAAAAATTACCCGCAATGATCCGTAGCTTCTGCCCGAAAATGTTCCCTTTTTTTGCCCCCATTAAACTACTTTTAACTTCATTTAACCCGCCAACCGGGTAATATTATGAAATCGGTCTTTTATAATAAAATCTTAATTCTCCTTTAATTGCGATTCATGAAAAAACGGCCCTTCTTCTCTTTTGTCTTTATAGCTATCTTACGTCCATTTCCCGGTCGATTTAGATCGGCAAGGTCAGGATCAGCAAGCCGAAGGAAGATGAAAACTTCCTGGCCAAACCGCCGGTTGAAAATTAAAAAAGGATCGGGCTGCTTGCTGAACAAAAATTATTATATTGATTGGACAAATGCTTAGGGAAAAAGCAATAACCTACCGAATAGAGACGGACAGATTGATCATCCGGTGTTACCGCATGGAAGACGCCCCGATGGTCTCGGAAGCCATCATCAAAAGCCTCGATCATCTCCGGCCCTGGATGCCCTGGGTGAAAAATCACCCGGAAGACCCCGGGTCGACCATCAACCTGTTAAAGGTCTTTCGGGACAAATTCTATGCAGACGAAGATTATTTCTTTGGCATATTTAATAAGACAGAAAACGAATTGATAGGTTCCACCGGCCTGCATACACGTGTCGACGAAGCTGCGAGGGAGATCGGGTACTGGATCAACGTTGCCCATGTACGGCAGGGTTATGCGACAGAAGCCGTCAGTGCCCTTATAAAAATCGGGTTTACCGTCGAAAACCTGAAAAGAATAGAAATTCGCTGCGACCCCAATAATACTATCAGTCAAAAAATCCCGAAAGCGCTCGGTTTTTCAAATAGCACCACGCTGGCCAATGATAATACAGGCGATATCGGTAAACCGCGGGACACCATGATCTGGTCACTGCTTCGAACGGATTACGTGAAAACCCGCCTTCCGGCCTTTCCTGTAAAGGCATTTGATAAGGAGGGGCAGGAAATCCTTAATGAAAATCAATGAATTAAGTTTTGGCGTTTTTATAAAATTTAGATTATCTAATATTTATTTAGATATTCTAAATAAATATTACTTTTGAGTGATAACCATTAAACCTTATGGTAGTCATTAGTTACGGTACGCTACGTGAATTTCACGAAAAGCACCCGGATTCGGAAGACGCTTTAAACAACTGGTATCGCGCGACAGTCGCAGCGGTTTGGAATAGTTATCATGAAATGAAGAAGATATTCAGCTCGGTTGATGCTGTAGGTAATGATCGTCAATTTAAAAGCACCCACAGCTATCCGGGTTAGAGATATGCGCAAAATTAAAAAAATGCCAACCGCAAAGAAAATCGAAACTGAAGCAGATTACAAATCTGTAATGGCCAGAATTGACAACCTCATGTCTAAAGGCAGCGAAAACGTATCAAAAACTGAATTGGCAGAAATCCGTAAGTTAGCCCTCACAGCACAGGAATATGAAAAAACAAAGTTTACCATTGCTGCACCAACCACATTGGCAGGAATAATTGAAATGAAAATGTATGAAATGCGCCTCAAACAAAAGGACCTGGCCCGGAAATTAAAGGTAAGCGATACCAAACTTTCTTTGATTATGAATGGAAAACAAAAACCTGACATTGATTTTTTAAAGGCAGTACATCAACAATTGCATGTTAATGGAGATTATCTGCTAAACTCTCTATAAACTCTATATAATTATCTTTTTATCACCATATTCATCGCAAGCCAGCTCTGCCCATTGACAACAGTCGTTATCGCCTTGTCAGGATTAACCACAAACCCAAGCGATTTATAGAGTTCAAAGGCATTCTTATTCCAGTCATAAACATATAATTGAACAGCATCGGCCTGCAGCAGATCAAAAGCAAGGGCGGTTAGCTGCCTGGTCAATTCTTTGCCCAATCCCTTACCTCTGAACTTTTTGTTTCCAATGACCAAACAAGTCAATTTGGGTGGTTCGTTTGGCACTTTGCATATTTCTCCATGCCCGATAACCAACGAACTTTCTTCGTCGGTCACTTTATAAATAAACCGGTTAGCATCTGTCAAATGAGTAGCTATCTGTTCTTTCGTCAATGGATAAGAGAAGATAGGCCCTGCAAACTGTACCAGGCTTTCTTCATTTTCAAACCAGGAAATTAAGGAGTCGGCATCGTCAATAGTAAAAGGCAATAATTTTAACATACTTGCTAATATATTTATTCCTTTTGGGTTTCGAAAGCTTTATTTCCTTTAATAAACATTATTTTGAAAATTTAACATTGTTAATTATTTTTGTTTCCGTTAAATTACAAAGTAATGAAAAACAAGGAAGTGCAGGGGCAACGCATGCGGGGATATTTCCTGGCAGCCACTAAGGAACTGTTAAAGGCCGAAGGCCTGAAGAGCGTTAGCGTCCGCAGCATAGCTGATAAGGCTGGCTACTCCTCGGCAACGATGTATAGCTATTTTAAGGACGTTAATGACCTGGTGTTTTTGTGCGTCCATGATTTTTATGAAGAATGCAAGCTGCACGTAACCGGCCGGGTCAAGAGATCGGAGAAAGGGGTGAATAGCTTGAAGGTCGCTATCAAAGCCTATACAGAGTTCTTTATTCAATATCCGGGCGTATTCGAATTGTTCTTCATAGAGAAGATGGGAGATCTGGGAAATAAAAAATCTATTGCCGATTTAATAAATTCTTCCCTGGACCAGGCCTGTGAAGAGGAGTGGAATTATTGCATTACCAGGAAGCTGATCAACGTAGAGGAGGTGGAAAGAATCAAGGCTCAGATCCGTTACACAGTCTTTGGATTATTGCTGCTTTACCTTAACCGGCGGGTACCCTCTTCGTATACTGAATTTGCCAGTCAGCTCAACCTCCAGGTGGACGCTCTCCTTGAACCCGGAACAGCTGCGGCTTCCCGGAATGCGTCCTCCGTCCAGGTGGAGAGCTCAGCGGTGCACAATTCCCTCATTTCAGTGAATATTGGGAATAACCGGTAAGAATAACATCAACATGGCTAATTCAATAATTGCTCACCTGCGGGATATTATTATTTTGCCATGATAAGCGGTGTGTTATTTATTTTAATCGGAGAAACATTATTCCTCAATTCCATCACAATATTAAACTGGGCGATTTTATTTTTTTTAATCAATAACATTTATTTCCTTTTATTGGAAGAACCAGATTTATCAAAGAGATTTGGTGATCAATATGCAAAATATAAGAAAAGTGTTCCAAGATGGATTCCTAAATTCAAGCCATACAAGGAAAATTAAATAATGCATCCCTGGTTAGCCGGGATGCTAAAATAATGTCTGCCTACAACTGAATTCGGTACAATATGTCCGGGAAAAAGCCGATCTGGTACACGGGGCCGGCCGTTCCTTTTGCATGATTGTATTGCATCAGAAAAATGTTCTTCCTGTTGGTCACATTCTGCAGATCGAGATAAAAGGTTTGGCTAAGCCGCCTCTTTCTACCGTTGACCCTGATGCCGAATTTCATGTCCAGCCTGAAATAACCATCCAGCCGTATAGAGTTGTAGTGCAACGTGTCCAATACTTCGTATCCGGACCGGACAGAAGCCGGCACATCGACAGGGGTAGTATAACGTCCGCCCGTTGTGGATAACCGCGTATCAAAGGTGAAAGCATTAGCCCTGCTTCCGCTGCCCAGGCGCCATTCCTTGCCCGCCAGTACATTGAAAACATATTTATAATTAAAGGCCGTATTTCTTTCAATGCCGTCACTACCCTTGTACCGGGAATCAAAAAGGGAAGCCGTCACTAGCGTATAATATCCATTGCTGAGAAATTTTTCGACCGTTAGCTCCATTCCCTTATTGGTGCCTGTCCCCTTATTGACCAATCCAACTTTGTCAGGGAATCCAAAGTCTGCTCCCGCATTCAGCATGGAAAACCCGCTGGGATGCTTTTCCACCGGGACATCAAATAAATACTGGTAATACAACTCTGCCTTGATCCGCCAGTCCGGCAGAAACCGCTTCTCAAATCCTGCTATCAGGTGATGGGCCTTTGAAAATCCCAGTTGCCGGTTGGAAGGGTCTCTGTTTCCTGTCGTTACATCGATCTCCTTGAAATAGACGGGTAGCGGTTGGAGCTGGCTATGCAACCCATAGCTCAGGTAGACGGACTGATTGGCGGGCAGCCGGTAAGAGAAAGATATCCTGGGCTCCAACCCGTCGCTGCCCTTGAAATGCATGCCATGTAGTCCTCCGGTAATGCTGAATTGTTCACTGACCCGGTATTTGAGCTGTCCGAAATATTGGAACAGGAATGGGCTCCCGCTGAAATTACTCACCGTATCAAAAGCTGCCGTAGCGGGTAGACCGGTTTTATCCAATACCTGGACCTTTAACCCAAGGTCTTCCCCCGTAAAGCCTACCCTATAGGAGAACCGGCTATTGAGTTTCTCATTCAGATATGAGGAGAAACGAAAGGAGCTGGTGGTGTTATCCGAATGGTATTGGAGCCAGCGGTCCTTATACGGAGGCACCGGGTCAGCATATTGGTATTGATCATATTGGTCAAGAGTATGCGCATACGAGACGATCGTTCTCAGATAGGCACGATTACCGATATCGAGGGTATGCCTGACTCCAAAAAAAGAGAAATTACTCTTATCATAAGCATCCTGGTCAGTCTGGGCATAAAAATCAGTAGAATCCAGTTTGCTGCCGATAAAATCGATATGACTCAGTCCCCCCATCCCGAAAAAAGAGAAACTACCCAGCTTGCTCTTACCCGTGGTCAGGTTGAAGACCCAATCCTGGTAACTGGGAACGGCTTTCGTCCCTATATTGATACCGAGCTGATTGGCTATCTGTGCAAAAGAATATCGATAGCCTATAAGATAAGACGCGCCCTTATTTTTATTATTCAACGGTCCTTCCACAGTCGCTTCGAGACCGCTGAAAAGATTCAGTTGCAGGGTCTGCTCATGCCTGCTGCTATTGCCGCTCCGCAGATTGATATCGAACACCGCGGCCAACGCATTCCCATATTCGGCCGGGAAAGCCCCGGTGAGAAAGTCGGAGGTCTTAAGCGCATTGGTATTGAGCGCGCTAACAGGTCCACCCGTAGTCCCAAGCGCGCTAAAATGATTCGGGTTCGGGGAAGGAATGCCTTCGATCCGCCACAAAACGCCCGCGGGAGAATTACCTCTGACGACAATATCATTCCGGGCATCGCTGTTCGCAACGACCCCGGCATAATTACTGACCAGCTTGGAAGGATCATTCCTGCCGCCGGCATACCTCGTCACCTCGTCCGGATTAAAGGACCGGGCGCTCCCTGCAGTGAACTCATTGACCGCCGCCCCCTTTTTGGTGGAAGGCGCCATGACGGTGACGGCTTGCAGACTGACCAACTTCTGCTCCAACGGGATGTCCAGGATCACCTCCTTACCCGAAGTCACGAGCACCTCCGGGATGACCGCAGGCTGGTAGCCAACACATCCATAGGAGAATTGTTGCCTGCCCAAAGGGACAGCCGGCAACACATATCGCCCTGAACCATCCGTCACCGTACCCATTGTGAATCCGGGGCCCATTACCGATATAGAGACGCCCGCCAGGGGTTTCTCGGAAGTCTTGTCCGTTACCACGCCCCGGACAGTCTGGGTGAGCGTGTTATTTTGAGCCTCCCCGTGCAGAACGGCCCAAAGACCTGTAACAACTAATATCCATTTCCTCATAAAAACTGTTTGTTACTTATTCTGGTTATTGTATATTTCCACAGCCACCCTGACCATCGTCTTCCGGGTGATTACCCGTAAGGACCGATTTCTTGCGTCATAAACAAAGTAATCACCCAGCCGGCCTTCCGTGCCATTGATCAGGAGTGGCTCCGTTCCATTGTAAACAGGCTTACCGGAGGCGTCTCCTGCTTTTTGCAAAAAACAGAGTGTCCCTTCCGATAATACCCTGAAAAAATCTCCTTTGATACAGAGATACCGGATGCTGTCTATCTGTGCCGAGCGGATCTGCGTTCCATCCAGGCGTTGCCTCTTTCCTTTTGGGTCGGACAGGAACACCACCGAGGCATTACTGCGGATATGATCCCGGATATACCCGGAAACGACCGTGCTGTCTTGCATGACCAGGACTCCCTTTTTGAATCCTGCTGGTATTTTGTCCTGGGCCTGCAGGCATAAACAAGCCATGCTTACTATAAACACCAATAAAAGTTTCATATGATCCCTTTGAGATGATGAAATCGATTTTTACGATGTAATATTACCGGCATCCTCACAGGACGGCAATGAAAAAGGAGTGAGCTGCAGGAATTTAGGAGTGAATCGCAGCCCGGCAGTAGGGAATCCTGATTTGAATTTGTAATTTTAGCCATGCGATGGGCCAACAACAAAATAGGGTTTGATGACAGGCTGGTCATGATCATGGGTCTGTTGATCTTACCCGTCCTCATCCCCATTATATTCTTTGGAGTGAGGATCGGGCGACACCCCTACTTTACCTGGAACATCTACTGGACAACCCTGCTCATTACTTCCATACTCTGGATAGGCAACCGTTACATCATGATCTGGACCAGAACGCGTTACCCTGCCTTCGAAGAGATTAAAAAAAGATTGCTGATCCAGTCCCTTGCCATGATCGTATTTACGCTGCTGTTCAATAACGCGCTGGGATTCGCCCTGGGTGGCATTTGCGAATCCAACCTGAAAATCAGTTCGAACGATCAGATCTCTTTCAATGATGGGATCAATTCCAACTATGCCGCTATTTTCTGCACACTGATGGTTGTTGCCATTTATGAGAGTATCTATTTCATCGGAGAGCTCCGTAAATCCGTGGAAGAAAAAGAAATGTTGAAAAGAGAGAGCCTGCAGGCTCAGTTGGACGCCTTAAAGACCCAGGTCAATCCTCATTTCCTGTTCAATAACCTCAACACGCTCAGCGCCGTCATCCCGGACAACCCGGGACAAGCCATAGACTTTGTCCAGCAATTATCGAAAGTATATCGCCATATACTCGAAGTAAAAAATGAACAAAGCATCTTCTTGAAGGAAGAGTTGGAAGTGCTGGAGGCCTACGCGTTTCTCCTCAAGACCCGTTTTGGGGACAACCTGGACATTTCCATCCGAGTCGCCGAAGAAAAATTGCAGCAAAAAATAGTGCCCCTATCTCTCCAGATATTAATGGAAAACGCCATCAAACACAATATCGTTTCCTCCTCCAAGCCACTGAAGATCGACGTTTATGCGGAAAACGGGAAATTGGTCGTAAGCAATAATCTTCAAAAGAAACATTCCTTCAAAGAATCCACCGGCATAGGGTTAGATAATATACGCAACAGGTACAAACTGCTGGGCGACAAACAAGTCGATGTGCAGGAAGGGCCCTCCAGCTTTATCGTCTCCATCCCTTTGCTAGAATATTAAATATGAAAGTCATTATTTTAGAGGACGAGGCCCCCGCGGCCAACAGGCTTTCCAGGATGCTGCACAACATCCGGGAAGATATCGAGATCGTTAAAGTCCTGGACAGTGTGGAGACTTCCGTGAAATATTTACCCGATGCGGCCGGGATCGATCTTATTTTTATGGATATCCAACTGGCTGACGGTATAAGCTTCTGCATATTCGATCAAATTAAACTGAGCACTCCTGTTATTTTTACGACCGCATACGATCAGCACGCCCTGAAAGCTTTTAAGGTAAACAGCCTGGACTATCTGTTGAAACCCATTGATGAAAAAGAGCTTAGGCAGGCCCTGGAGAAATACAGGGAATTGTATCCGAGAACGGACAAAGGGATTTCCGAAAAAATGGAAAGGTTGGTACAGAAAATGGATACGGCTCCATATAAGGAACGGCTGCTGATCAAAAGAGGTCGCCAATTACATTATCTCAATACGGAAGCCACCGCTTATTATTATGCCGATGGCAAGCTTTGTTATGCCATTGATTTCAACGGCAAGCAGCATTTACTGGAATATAACCTCAGTCAACTGGAAGAGCTGTTGGCTCCCAACCGGTTTTACCGGATCAACCGGCATCTCCTTGTGAATATTGTATCTATCCAAAAAATACATACCTGGCTGGGCGGCAGGCTCAAGCTCGAACTATTGCCCCCGGCTACGGCAGACACTACGGTAAGCAGGGAAAGAGTGAGTGGCTTCAAAGACTGGCTCGGGCAATAGGCGGAAGAGCTATTCTGAAGGAAATCTGTTGACATAAATTCACCCGGCGATCGTTTTTGCCGTTTGACCGATTGAGGCTCAATGAGGCACATTCTTTGGGAGTATTTTTATGTCATCTCATCTTAAATACCGGGTTATGCGAAAAAAAAATTTATACTACAGTATATGTCTAATAGGTTTTACAACCCTATATACATCCTGTGGCAACAACCCTGCAAAGACCAATAGCAGTGCACAGGGGCAGAACCAGTTGAAAGAGTATGCCGTCCTTACCCTTGTACCCAAAAAGGCGATTATCAATTCTGATTTCCCTGCTACCATCCAGGGGCAGCAGAATGTGGAGATCCGCCCGAAAATAGACGGATATCTGACGGCCTTATACGTGGACGAAGGCTCAGTAGTTAAAAAAAACCAGTTGCTTTTCCGGATCAGCGCTGAGACCTATGAACAAGGTGTCCGGACAGCAGAAGCTAATGTAAAAATTGCACAGGCCGACCTCGATGCCGCACAAATGCAGGTGAACAAAGTAAAACCTTTGGTGCAAAAGGATATCATCAGCAAGTATGAACTGATAGCGGCACAAAACACCGTGGAGGCCAAAGAGGCGGCTTTGGCGCAGGCCAACGCCACCCTGGTAAATGCAAAGGTCAGTCTGGGCTATTCAACTATTTACAGCCCGATAGATGGGCTCATTGGCTCCATCCCCTTCAAAATAGGCAGTTTGGTGAGCAGCACGAATACCCAACCTTTAACGACCGTCTCTAATATTAAGAATATCTATGCCTATTTTTCCATCAATGAGAAAGATCAGTTGGATTTTTTTATGAAAGTCGCGGGAAAAACGCTGCAGGAAAAATTAGCGACCTTTCCCTCCGTTACCCTTATGCTTGCCAACGGCTCGGAGTTTTCACAGAAAGGACGTATAGAAACCATCGGTGGATTAATCGATCCGCAAACAGGATCCATCACTCTAAGAGCTACTTTCCCCAATCCCTCCGGCCTGATCCGCAGCGGAAGCAGCGCACTGGTCCGCTTGCCGGTAACTATCGATACGGCCTTACTGGTGCCCCAAAAAGCCACTTACCAGGTACAAGGAAAATTATTTGTGTACCTGGTGGGCCCTGGTGATTCCGTAAAATCTGTATCTATCCAGGCAAATGCCAATACGACAGGTCATTCTTACGTGGTAGAGAAGGGACTTAAACCCGGCGACAGGATAGTTATTGAAGGTATAAGCAATCTGAGGGAAGGTCTGCCAATAAAACCCAAAACGGTAGTAAATACGGATAGTGTTTATAATAGCCTGTAAATACCGGCCCCCCGGGTCATTCAATTAAAATGTTATGCTAAAACGATTTATAGAACGCCCTGTATTATCCACCGTAATTTCGATCCTGATCGTTATACTGGGAATATTGGGTTTAGTGTCGCTCCCTATTTCCCAATACCCGGAAATTGCGCCTCCTTCTATATCCGTGGCGGCGACCTATACCGGGGCAAATGCGGATGTAGTATTGAAAAGTGTGATCGTTCCCCTGGAACAACAGATCAATGGTGTGCAGGACATGGATTATATGACCTCCACTGCCGGTAATGATGGCACCGCCACGATCCAGATCGTTTTTAAAATAGGCACCAATCCTGATATCGATGCAGTGAATGTGCAGAACCTGGTGTCCCGGGCCACCAGCCTGTTGCCACAGGAAGTTATCCGGTCAGGAATCACCGTCCGTAAAAAAATGCCAAGCGACCTGCTGGTCTTTTCTGTTTATAGTGATAATCCTGCCTTTGATCAGACCTTTTTGCAGAACTATGCAGATATCAACCTGGTGCCGGCGATCAAACGTATTTCAGGCGTAGGTGACGCGATAGCAGCCGGATTAATGGACTATTCCATGCGCATCTGGCTCAAGCCGGATGTGATGGCGGCTTACGGCGTGGTGCCATCCGACGTAACCGCCGCCCTGGCCGAACAAAATATCCAGGCGGCGCCCGGCCAGTTCGGCGAACAGGGCGGCCAATCTTTTCAATACGTCATTAAATACAAAGGAACGCTCACCGATACTACGGAGTTTGGAAATATCATCGTACGGTCAGTAGGCAGTAAGGAACATGTGCTGCGGCTAAAGGAGATTGCCCGCATTGAGCTGGGAGCCATGAGTTATGCAGTAACCACCCGGACCAACAATTTGCCTGCCGTTGCAGTGACCGTCATGCAGTCAGCCGGATCCAACGCCCAACAAGTGATTCAGCAAAGTATCGCCGTATTGCAAACTGCCGAAAAATCATTTCCCAAAGGGGTGAAATATGTCATCCTATCCAATGCCAATGATTTCCTGACGGCTTCGATAGATAAAGTATTGCATACGCTGGTAGAAGCTTTTCTGCTCGTTTTTTTGGTAGTGTTCATTTTTTTGCAGGATTTCCGCTCCACCCTTATACCTGCCATTGCCGTCCCAGTGGCTATTATAGGTACGTTTTTCTTTCTCAACCTGTTTGGCTTTACCATTAACCTGCTCACCTTATTTGCGCTTATATTAGCCATCGGTATAGTGGTGGATGATGCCATTGTAGTAGTGGAAGCAGTTCATGCCAAACTTGACAAAGGGTACAGATCTCCGCGAAAGGCAAGTATCGACGCCATCAGTGAAATATCAGGGGCTATCGTTTCTATTACGTTCGTAATGGCCGCCGTTTTTGTTCCCGTCAGCTTTATCGGTGGTTCAGCAGGTATATTCTACAAACAATTCGGCCTTACATTAGCAATAGCCATTGTCCTCTCTGCCGTCAATGCCCTTACGCTCAGCCCCGCTTTATGTGCCTTGTTCCTTCGTCCTCATAGCAAAGAGCATAAAACAAAAAATTTCATACGCAGGTTTTACAGTTCCTTCAATACAGCTTTTATGGCACTTACCGGCAAGTACCAACGGTCAGTGGCGTTCCTATCCCGCAGAAAATGGATACCGCTGGCAACGCTGGCGTTCTTTGCCGCCCTCTTTTATTTTCTTAACAAAACGACTCCCACCAGTTTTGTGCCTGCAGAGGACCTGGGGGTCATTACAGCCGATATCAGTTTGCCGCCCTCCGCATCCCTGGAACGCACTGATTCCGTGGTGAGACAAATGGAGACGATTGTCAAAACAATTCCGGAGGTGACAAATGTGGTGTCTATAATAGGAAACGGCGCGCTCAGCGGCAATGGCAGTAACTACGGAAGGGTTGTTATGAGATTGCAACCATGGAACCAGCGGACAAGAGTTGTTCAAACCATCATTACAGAGCTGTTCAATAAAACTTCCCGTATCAAAGAGGCAAAGATCGTTTTCCTGACACCGCCCACCCTTCAGGGGTTTGGCAACAGCGGGGGGTTTGCCCTGCAGCTTCAGGATAGAACAGGAGGAGATATTGCCTTGTTTTACAAGATCAGCTCAGATTTTTTAACAGCTCTTAATCAACGGCCGGAGATCCAGTTTGCTTCTACTCCCTTTGACCCCAATTTCCCGCAGTTCATGTTAAATGTGGATGTGGCCAAAGTAAAAAATGCAGGATTGACCGTAAATAATGTATTGGATGCCATGCAGGGTTATTTTGGGGGTATCTATGCGTCCAGCTTTAACCAGTTCGGCCAGCAATTCCGGGTAATGATACAGGCCGATCCTGCCTACCGTGCAAAACCCGAAAGCCTGAATTCAATATATATACGCAATGCCAACGGAGTCATGGCGCCTATCACCGGCTTTGTATCGCTGGATAAAACATATGGGCCGCAAAGCATTTCACGATTCAATTTATACACTTCCATTGCCGTAAATGGCAGCCCTAAGCCAGGGTATAGTTCCAGTAGCGCCATTACCGCCATTCAGCAGGTAGCGGCACAGACATTGCCCCAGGGATATAGCTATGAATATGCCGGTCTTACAAGGCAGGAGATTTCTGCAGGAAGCCAGACGGCCTTCATTTTTTTGCTCTGCCTTATTTTTGTTTATTTCCTGCTCAGCGCCCAATATGAAAGTTATATACTTCCTTTTTCCATTTTGCTGACCTTGCCGGTTGGACTCGCCGGGGCATTTCTGTTCGCAAAAATATTTGGCATAGACAACAATATCTATGTGCAGATCACCCTCATCATGCTCATCGGTCTGCTGGCCAAGAACGCCATACTGATCGTTGAATTTGCACTGGAAAGAAGAAGGCAGGGAATGGAAATAGTGCAGGCGGCCATTGAGGGGGCACAGGCCCGGCTGCGCCCGATATTGATGACCTCCTTTGCATTTATACTGGGACTGGTGCCGCTGATGGTGGCCACGGGCGCAGGCGCCAACGGCAATCACTCCATTGGTACGGGCGCCATTGGGGGGATGTTGATCGGCACCAGTTTTGGCGTATTTATTACACCCGTTTTATTTATCATCTTCCAGTCGGTCCAGGAAAAAATAAGAAGCCGTACCAATCATGCGGACGATGAAGAAAATCAAGAGGATGGCCATGATCCATCCCAGGGTCTGATCAATCAGATAACATAAAAAATAAGGTATGAAAAAAATATGGGTTCGATATATGATCCTTATTTTACTAGGGGTTTCAGCGGCAGTCTCCTGCAAGGTGACGAAGCCCTACAAGACGCCTGTGATGCATATCGACAGCCTTTACCGGGACAGCAGCGCCACCGATACGAATACAATTGCCGATCTGCACTGGACACAATTATTTACGGATACCCTCTTGCAAAAGCTGATACAGGAAGGCATTGACCAGAATATCAATTTGAAAGTCGCCTACACGCGTATGCAACAGGCCTACGCCTATCTTGAACAAAGCAAGCTGGCTTTTTACCCCTCTCTTACCGCGGACGCCGGCGTAAGTGCTGCCAGATCGGCTACGACAAAAACAACGGGAAGCTCAAATTCCAATACGCTGTACCAATTGGGCGCCAGTGTCGGTTGGGAAGCCGATATATGGGGTAAATTAAGGAGCAACAAACGCGCTAACCTGGCAAACCTGTTGCAAAGCGATGCCTACGCCAGGGTCGTACAGACAGATCTGATCGCCACTATCGCTGATGATTATTATTCCCTGCTGGCGTTGGACAAACAATTGCAGATCACACAACAAACAGTACAAAACTGGATAGCCACGGTAGAAATAATGAAATCACTCAAAGAAGCCGATGTGGTGACCAGTGCCGCCGTAGTGCAAAGTGAAGCCAGCAGATATGCAGTAGAGGTAACTATTCCGGACCTGAAACGGAACATCAGGGAAACCGAAAATGCATTAAGCATTTTACTGGGCAGGGTGCCCGGCCCTGTTGAACGGGATTCTTTGGCGGCACAACAACCCATTTCCATGTTGCAAACCGGAGTTCCGGCCCAGTTGCTCAGCAACCGGCCGGATGTACAACAGGCCGAATATAATTTCAGGTATAGTTTCGAGTTAACCAATGTCGCCCGCACTTATTTTTATCCATCCCTTACCATTAATGCCTCCGGTGGATTTAACGGCACTTCGCTGGGCAACTTGTTTAACCCCGGCTCGCTGGTAGGCAGTATAGCGGCAGGTCTATTCCAGCCCATCTTTAGCCAGGGAGTAAACCGTACAAGATTAAAGGTGGCCCGGGCACAACAGCAGGAGGCTTTATTGAATTTTCAGCAAACACTATTGACAGCCGGACTGGAAGTATCCAATTTCCTGTCTGATTACCAGGCTGCTTTGGAAAAAACAAATGCAAGGGACAATCAAATGGTGAATTTGCAAAAAGCAGTAGAGTATACACAGGAATTAGTGCGCTATAGTTCCGCCAATTACACAGAAGTACTCACCGCTCAGCAAAGTTTATTATCCGCCCAATTAAACCAGGTGAATGACCAGTTACAAAAATTGCAGGCAAATACAAACCTGTACCGTGCGCTGGGTGGGGGATGGAAATAATAAAAAAGCAATTTTGATCCCCTTCCCTACTCCAATTTCCCGGCCAACTCTTTAGCCTTCTCTGAAACAGGCGTTCCTTCGGGGATCTTATGCAGCCATTCCTTCGCAGCCGGTTTGTTTTTTTGCCCGGCATAACTGAGCGCCATATAAAAAGCAGCCTCGTATTGCAATAACGATCCTCCTTTATATACCTGCTCCAGATCTTTTCTCGCGGCATCCACCGCCCCGGTATGCCAGGCGGCCACACCCCGGTAGAAGAGGGCCAGTTGACTGCTGCTATCCTCTTTAACAGCCTTGTCGAGAAGCGGCAGGGCCTTGTCAAATTGCTGTTGGTTGAAATATACGGCAGCCTGCTGCAGCAAAGAATCCGCATTCCCTCCTCTCTCCGTCGTACTGATCATTTCCGTCCGGCCCAACCTGTCCAAGGTATCCCCCTTCCCGGAAGGCCATAATAATACCACAGCGAGGATCACCGAGGCTGCGGCAGCCATCCCGGCCAGCCAACGGGTCATGGAGACACGTTTGGCCTCGGCAGAGGAAATATTCCTCAGGACGGAAGAGGTTTCGGCAGCGGCCCCAAAATATTTCGCATTCATACCCTTTAAGGTTCTGCGCAGCGCCGCCGCCCCATCATCGGGTAGCAACCTCTGTCGAAGGGTCGCCTTCAGCTCTTCATAAAGAGACACTTCGGCGACCAGCGAAGGATCCTTTTGGAGATCCGCCTCAAATTGCTGTCTTTCTTCCGCAGACAACTCCTCTTCCACATACCGGATGATCCTTTCTTTATCGTAGGTTGCCATAACTTAAATTTTCTGTGCTTGTATATAGGATAATAAAGTAGCCATACATTCCGCTTTCTTTTTACGCAGGTAACCATAGGTGATCCCTAAAGCCTCCGCAATCTTCTCCTGCCGGTCCCCCGTCAGGCTCAACTGCAATATCTTCCTGCATTTTTCGCCCAGCCGTCCAAACTGCTGCAGAAAGACCCTCGCTTTGTCCTCCTCCCGCACCGCCTGCTCCGCAGCAGCGAATACATCCTCTCCCCAATCAGATAAATCATCCGCCGACTTTGTTACCGGGTTCTGCCCTCTTTTCTTTATTTCATTCAGCCATTTTCTTTTACATACTAATAACAGGAAGGGCTCAAAAGGGCAGGTAAGCTGCAACCCCTTGTATTTAGCCTGGTTATAGATATCGATCAGGGATTCCTGGAAAATATCGGCGGCATCGTCTTCCGAACCCTGGTTGTACAGGATATGATTTTTGATCGTAGGGGCAAATCGTCGGTAAATTTCCTCAACTACTTGATTATCATTATTTAACAACCCAATAAGGTAGCGTTGGTCAGCGTGAATCACCATTCCGGGAGGTTTTTTGGCGAATATCCAAAAAAAGCCGGAAAAGGGAGGTAACAAAAATCAGGTACCGCTGATATCCTTACATAAACCAAAAACACAAGTATGAAAAAGTCATCTTTACCTGCCCTGGCCATCATCGCTGCTGCGGCTATCAGCATCATGTCCTGTAAAAAGAACAATGACGCCTCTGCACAGCCAAACAATAGCGCCGACGGGCAAACCATGACTACATTCATGGCTAGTCATGGCCCACAATTTGAAAGCTTTACGGTAGATGCTACCGCAGGGGCCTCTTTTACTTCGTCCAAAGGCATTAAATATACCATTCCTGCCGGGGCATTCGTGACTTCCGGAGGAGCCGCCGTAACAGGATCCGTCACCGTTGCCGTTAAGGAAATCAATTCCCCCGGCGACATGATCATGGGTGACAAACCTACCCTTACCAGCGACGGGCGCATGCTGGTATCCTACGGAGAATTCTTTGTAAAAGCAACCCAGAACAACCAGGATCTCCTGTTGAAAAAGGATAGCGCCGTAAAGGTCCAGATTCCTGCAAAGCCGGTTAACGGGCAGGAAATACCCATGTGGGGCGGTGATTCGGCTGCCACTTTTACGCTGAGCGGTTACGATTACCTGAATACCGCCGTGACCATCGCCGTTCAGGCGCCGGTACGCAGGGGTATCGCCTGGAATCAGATCACCACCAGTTACGCCTTTTTCAACAGTTCCAACGGTACCCTCGACTTCAAGCTGGACAGCCTGGTCAAATGGAGGAATTGTGACGCCATCCTGAGTAACAGCTCGGATCCTAAGACCACCGTCCTGGGTTATTTCAACGCCCATTACAATAGCCAGACCCAGACCGATTATAGCGGCGATCAGCCCACGGCCCTGTACTTCAAACCCCATAACCAGAATACCCTGATCAAGGTCTATGACATCATCCTGAATGCAACGGGCACCCACCAGGGATTTATCAGCTACGAAGCATCCATGCCCATCGGTATGCAGGGTACCTTCCTGGCCATCAGCACCGAAAACGGAAAATTCTATGCGGATATGCAGGATGTAACGGTCGGCTCGCCTGCAGGAAGTAATAACTATACTACTTTTACTTTCAACCCCCAGGAAGTTTCAGAGAGCGTCCTGGTCAACCTGATCCTTCAAATGAACTCAAAATAATAAGGACGGGTGGATTTCAAGCAAGCAATGAGTCGGCACAATGTGCCGGCTTATTCTTCGTTAACTACATAACTAAATTTACTATGCGAAAAGCAGGACTCACCGCATTACTGGTATGGGCGATAGGAGGCTTCTGTAAGGCACAGGATTCGATCCCTCCGGAAATACGGGTGGAAGAAAAAGGCGATAGCGTTCATTTTTCAGCGTCGCTTCGTCCTTTACGGCAGATTACCGGAGCGCCCACCTCCTTCTATACCTATTTCTGGGAACTGGGAGACGGAAGATTCAGCTTTGAAAAAGATCCTCTCTACGCCTACCGGGATACGGGCCTGTACCAGGTACGCCTATACGCTACCAATAATTATGATGACGGAAAAGCTCCTCCCACCCGGCCCCGGCCTGTGAAGATCCGAAAGAAACCCAATGGGGCCAATACCTGGGCCTCCCATTTCTTCCATGGCAACGGGAATATCGAAATGAAAGTCAATCGCAATCCCAGGCCCGGGGAAGATTTTGTAGCCCTGATCGGCTATCGCAACCAGTCGGCAGATAACCTGGGAGGATCCATTGTCCTGTTCTTTAATGAGCGGCAATTCGGACAGGACGGGTTTGCCCTGGCGGAAAAAAGAGTTTACAACGGGGAAGACAGCTCATCCCTCAGCACCCTGATGGCTTCCCTGGCCCCGGACCCCGCACCTCCCGGCAGGCACGTAGAAGGTATGGTGGGACAAGTCTCGGGAATGCCCGAAGAAGAGGCCGGATGGATGCCCAACTTTACCAGCGAAGCCCGTTCCATGCTTCACGCACTACAAACCACCTACAAGCAACATACCGTCCTGCATTTCCCCGCTATACCTGCGGGAGAAGAAAAGTTTTTATTCATGGACATGAATACCCTGCCCGGCATGTTGCAGGATACCAACGCCATGGTGGGTCTTACCGCCCTGCTCGTACCGGATAACCCGGCCCTGCCGCCGGAAGTTTATCAGTTAGACCTGCAGGTCGTGGCTTCCCACGACCCCAACCGCATGCAACTGAAATCAAGGCGTATCAACTACCGTTTCATGAAGAAAACAAAAGAGCTGACCTATAGGGTCCAGTTCCAGAATACCGGGAGGGGCCCCGCCAAAAAAATATCCATCGGCATCGCCGTCCCCCGGCAACTCAATACCCGGAGTATCGAACTGAAAAGCATGAGCCCTGTATGCCGCTGGTGCGATTCAGCCTACAACCGGCAAAGCTGTATAGATACGATCCGCAGCAACGACAGTGTTTATTTTGTGTTCAACAATATTTATTTACCCGGCCTGCAACAAGAGGGCGTTACCAACAAAGACTCCACCCAGGGATTTGTGGAGTACTCTATCCGCTTTTCAAAAAAACCTAAAAAAATACCCTTCAGCACCCGGGCAGCCATCGTATTCGATAAAAATGAACCGGTGTTCACCAACAAGGCTACGGCCCGCTTCATCAAAGGCATCTCTCCGGGGATCATGGTAGGATATAGCGCTTTACCATCCAACGGCGGCTACTCGGCCAAAGGGCCCTTGCAATTCGGGTATGTGCTGGCGCCCTATGCCCCTTCAAGACCCTATTTCCAGGCAGAAGTTTTTGTGGGTTTCTTACAACAGGACCAATTCTCCTCTGCCGTGGTAAAAGACCAGCGGGACACCCTCATCGGCGGCCTGACATACCTTATCACCGGACGATCGGCCAAAACGACTACGCAACGGAACAGCTTTGAAATAACCCCCCTGCATTACCGGTACAATTTTGGCAACTGGATAGGCATCGGGCTCGGCGCCATGGTGCAGGTCAATATCTCCGAACAGACGACGGTAGAAAACAAGGCTTATTTCATCAACCAGCTATTACCGCTGAACGTAATGACCTCCGTAAGCTCGACAAAATCGGCCACCCGTTGGCTGGGGAACTGGAATGCAGCCCCCTTCGCAGACATACAGGTCGGCCGGGTAAGGACGGGGCCGGTACTCGGATTGCGTTATCTTCGCCTGTTGAAAGGAGATATTACCAATCGTTTTTTTCTATATGCCGGTTTCAAGTTATAAGGGTTTGTTATCTTCCCAAAAGAGAGCCACAGGCTCTCTGACCGAAGGTCGACAAACAAAAGGTCTCATCCTAACCATTAAAATTCATAAAACATTGCAAATCAATTTATTGCAACACAAAATTCATTATGCGGCATTTAGTCAAAATCGGTTTCCTCCTATGCGATTTGGTCGCAGATTTGTTTTATACTATCTATTATTTAGTATATTTTTGTATTGAAATTTATTTCCAATGGCAAAGCCCATCAAAAATACGCCCGTTCTGGAAGGTAGAGACGCCATTAACTTTTTTACAAAACTTCAAGAGAATAAAGATAAAAAAGTTGATAGGACTCACCTATCAGCTATTCGTGAAAGCGCCAGACAACTTCAATCCATTTTTAGGTCCCGGTAAATGGAAGTAGCCGGATTATCCCTTTTTAAAATTAATGACGACACGATCAT
>WNFI01138258.1_pt1 | contig 66724 bp, 52 predicted proteins | sample 5400471 | NCBI WGS metagenome assembly WNFI01 (sample SAMN13153348, study PRJNA577476) | soil metagenome | isolation source: 100 cm saprolite on Douglas fir-dominated hillslope | place: USA:California | collected 2013-09-17 | reverse complement strand
TTCATCCTGGGCATGTTTTGGAAACGGACGACAGGCGCGGCTGCCATTGCAGGCATCGTGGCCGGGTTCGCGGCTTCGGTCTTCTTCGGACAGCTTGCGGTGAGGGTGTTTGGTGCTGATACCTGGCTTTACACGGCTTTCATGAATAGCAAGGGTGTCTACGAAATTCCCTTTTTCATTTGCATGGGCTGGTCCTTCTTCTTCACCGTTGTTTTAATGGTAGGCATCAGCCTGGCCGGACCGCGTATCAATCCCCAGGCTTTCCAGCTCGACAAAGAGATGTTCCGCCTCCGGCCCGCCAACTGGGTGCTGATCGTCTTTATCCTGCTGGTCTTTTCTGCCCTCTATGTGCGGTTCTGGTAAAAATCTTATCTTTCCTGCTGATTTATAATCAAGGCTTTACGACCGTTTCAAAAAATAATCTTTTCATGAGACAACTTTTCTTCACGGCTCTTACCCTCAGCATCCTTACGCTTACCGGCAGTACACGTCTGTCGGCCCAACCCTGGCAGCCAGACTGGAAATCCCTGGACCAGCGCCCCGTTCCGCAATGGTATAAGGACGCCAAATTCGGGATCTTCATTCACTGGGGCGTCTACTCCGTACCCGGCTACAGCAAAAAAGGAGAATACGCCGAATGGTATCAGGAAGGCCTGACCCGCGGGGACACCGCCCGGAGGAACTATCATAAAAAGAAATTCGGCGACCTCACGTATTATGAACTGGCCGACCAATTCAAAGCCGAGCTATATAAGCCCGACGAATGGGCGCAGGTAATAGAAAAGTCAGGAGCGAAATACGTCGTCCTCACTTCCAAGCATCACGACGGCTTTGCCAACTGGCCCAGCAAGGAAACGGCAAAAGCCTGGAAATTCCCCTGGAATGCCGGGAATGCGGGCCCACACAGGGACCTGCTCGGCGATCTCTTCACCGCCATCCGCAAGACATCCGTACACCCGGGCCTGTATTATTCTTTGTACGAATGGTATAATCCCCTTTGGCTGAAAGATAAGCCCGCTTATGTATCCGGCTACATGTGGCCCCAGATGCAGGACCTGATCAATACCTACCAGCCGGAAGTCCTTTGGACGGATGGGGACTGGGAGGGCAGCGATACCCTGTTCCAATCGAGAGAGTTCCTGGCCTGGCTGTATAATGAGAGCCCGGTAAAAGACAAGATCGTCACCTACGATCGCTGGGGAAAGGGTATCCGCTTCCACCATGGAGGCGTCTACACCCCCGAATATCAGCCCGATGCCGACTTTGAAGATCACTACTGGGAAGAGAGCAGGGGAATGGGATTCTCGTACGGCTACAACAGGGAAGAAGATGCCTGGGATTATAATTCCGCCCGGGCCCTTGTATTCCAGCTGATCGACAAAGTGAGCCGGGGAGGGAATTTCCTGTTGGACATTGGCCCCGACGAACACGGTAAGATCCCCCCGATCATGCAGGAGCGCCTGCTCCAGATCGGCGATTGGATGAAGATCAACGGAGAGGCGATCTATGGGGCCTCCCGCTGGAAGACTCCTGCGCAATGGGGAAAAGGACGGCGCGATTACAAGCCCGCTACCGGCAGTGGCGACCTCCTGCTCAAACTCACGGTGGATCCAGACTCCGGCTACGCAGTCAAAGAATGTTTCTTCACCTACAATGCCGGCCAGAAAGATCTGTACGTGATCCTTCCCAAATGGCCCGGCGCTTCTTTCACGATTAGTAACCTGCCGCTTTCTCCCGGTACCCGGATCGAAATGCTGGATACGCATACATCCCTTTCCTGGCGCCGTGCAGGCAATAACTGTATCGTCACCCTGCCGGCCTTTGACCCTAACCGGATCAAATCCCAGTTCGCTTACGTTCTTAAAATACCCCAACAAAGTCTATATGCCGCTCGCCCGTAAACGATCTTGTCTTCTGCTGGTCACCCTGTTCACCGTCCTGCTCTCCAATACAGAAGGAGCTTTCGGTCAACAGCTTCCTGCGCCACAGCCTGAACCCGGAGCCGCCGTCCCCCTTCGGGGACATTTCAATTTTGATGAAGGCTGGAAATTTCACCCGGGACATGCGACAGATCCTCATCGGGATTTTAATTATGGCATAGCCAATATCCTGGCTAAAACCGGGGATGCCGGCAACACTTGCATTAAAATGGATTTCGACGATAAAAGCTGGGCTTCCGTGCAACTCCCCCATGACTGGGTCGTCGCCCTGCCTTTCGAACACGTAGCTAACGGCGATGTAGATGCGCATGGATATCACGCCGTGGGAGGCCTCTTCCCGGAGAATAGTGTCGGATGGTATCGTAAGACCTTTATAGTCCATAGAGCCGATTCCGGAAAACGATTCGTACTGCAATTCGACGGTATCTTCCGCGATAGTAAAGTATGGATCAATAACTGTTACCTGGGCGGCCACTTCAGCGGCTACAGCGGCTCTTCCTACGATATCACGGACTTCCTCCGCTTTTCGGGAAAGAACACCATCGTGGTCAGGGTGGATGCCAGCCAGTATGAAGGCTGGTTCTATGAAGGCGCCGGCATTTACCGCCATGCCTGGATGAATGTCTTCGACAACCTGCACATCGCTTCGGATGGAGGTGTGTACATCCATACCACCAGCACGAACGACCGGGCCACGGTGACAGTAGCCACACAGGTAGAGAACAGGGGCCTGCAGGCAGCCGATGCCTCTATTGTCACTTATATCACCGACCGGGATGGCAAACGACTGGCGCAAAGCCGGGACCAGCCCCTTTCCCTGGCTGTGAACGGCAAACAGACCGTTCAGGACTCGGTAACCATCGCAACCCCCAATCGTTGGTCCCTGAACAATCCTTACTTATACAGGGCCGTGTCGATCGTCCGATCGGGCGGTAAGATCGTGGACAGCGTCAACACCCGGTTCGGCATCCGCACCGTCACCATCGACAAGGATAAGGGACTATTCCTGAATGGCCAACCGGTAAAAATACAGGGAGTCTGTTGCCATCAGGACCATGCCGGCGTAGGCAGCGCCCTGCCGGATTATTTGCAGTACTACCGGATACAATTGCTGAAGGAAATGGGTGTTAATAGTTACCGCACCAGTCATAATCCTCCCACGCCGGAACTGCTGGATGCCTGTGACAGCCTGGGGATGCTGGTATTGGACGAGACCCGCCTGCTGAACAGTGGCGCCGAATACGGTGCAGAATGGGAGAAGCTGATCCTGCGGGATCGTAACCACCCCAGCGTCTTTATGTGGTCCATCGGCAACGAAGAATGGATGATCCAGACCTCGGAAACGGGTAAACGCATCGCGCAAAATCAACTATTAAAACAACAGGAGCTCGATCCCTATCGTACCTGCACCTATGCCGCCAATGTGGGCAATGAGTGGCATGGTGTCAATGAAGTGATCCCGGTTCGTGGCTTCAACTACCATCTGCCGGATATAGATCCCTATCGAAAAGACCATCCCGACCAACCCGTTATGGGTTCGGAAATGGCCAGCACCGTGTCCACCCGGGGTATTTACGAGACGGATACCGTCCATGCCTATGTGCCGGATTATGACAGCGTCTATCCTCCCTGGGCCAGCACGGCGGAACAATGGTGGCGCATAGCGGCCGGCCGGGAATGGTACATGGGCGGATTCGCCTGGACAGGTTTTGACTACCGCGGAGAACCGACTCCCTTCCAATGGCCGGATATCAATTCGCATTTCGGGATCATGGACATGTGCGGCTTTCCTAAAACAGTGTATTATTATTACCAGTCCTGGTGGACGGACAAAGATATCCTGCATATAGCGCCTCATTGGAACTGGCCCGGAAGAGAAGGTAAGTCCATCCCGGTTTGGGTGAATACGAATGCGGACAACGTGGAATTGTTCCTCAACGGCAAGAGCCTGGGCAAAAAAGAAATGCCCCGCAACGGCCACCTGGAATGGATGGTGAATTACGCCCCCGGCAAGCTGGACGCCGTGGCATACAAACAAGGAAAAAAGATCACAGCTTTCGTGCAGACTACCGGCCAGCCATATAGGATCATCGCGACCCCGACCAAAAAATCTCTTCTCCCCGATGGTAAGGACGCCACCGTCTTCAATATCACCGTAGTGGATCAGAAGGGGTTGGAAGTGCCCGATGCGGCCAACCTGGTGCATTTTTCCGTTTCCGGCCCTGCAAAGATCATCGGGGTAGGCAATGGAGATCCCAGCAGCCATGAGCCGGATCAATATCCCGGCGCCGGTTGGCAACGGCATCTGTTCAATGGGAAATGCCAGGTGATCATCCAGTCTGATCTCCCGGAGCAGCTAAACTCCGTCGCTCCGCCAGGTAATATCCGCTTCCGCGCAGAAAGAGAAGGCCTGCAGGGAGCAAGCGTCGATCTGTTTATTGTAAAATAGGATCCTTCTCAGTAGGAGCCGTCACTATGATAGCAGCCCAGCCTCCGCCGGGAGCCAGCTTTATGGGCAGCTTGCTTTCCCTGGTCACTGTTTGAATGACCTTTTTATAATCATTCCCATAGCGATTTGCATTAACACCGTCCTGCATGATTTCTATCGTATAATTTCCCTCCCCCAGGAAAGAAAGATCGACCGTCATTTCCCTCGGTGTCCAGTCCGTCATCGCACCGAGATACCATTGACTATCCTTCTTCCGGGCAATTAAAATATAATCGGATACCTTTGCCTTCAACACATGGGTCTCATCCCAGGTAACAGGAATTTTGGAAATAAACGCTGTGGATTCCGGCTCCCTATAATAGTTGGAAGGATTGTCAGCCAGCATTTGCAAAGGACTTTCAAACACCACATACATGGCTATCTGATGGCATCGCGTGCCCATGCTCATGGGTTGGTCAAAGACTGCCCTGAAGCTTTTTTTGTTGGCATTGTGCATAGCGCCGGGAGTATAATCCATAGGTCCCGCAACCATCCTGGTAAAGGGTAACATAAGATTGTGCTCCGGCGTAACTTCCTCACTCCATTTGTTATTTTCCGCCCCTTTTACCCCTTCATGACTAATGACATTCGGATAAGCCCTGTGAAGTCCCGCCGGTTTATAAGCTCCGTGAAAATCGACTAATAATTGACGGGCTGCACACGCTTTTGCTACCCTTTCATAATAATTTACCATCCCCTGATCGGCACGTTGCATAAAGTCAACTTTAATGCCTTTTACTCCCCACTCCGCAAATTTATCCAACACGGCTTCCAGGTTTTGCTCCAACGGCTTCCACAGTACCCAAAGAAGAACGCCTACATTTTTAGCCTTACCGTAACTGATCAGTTCCTGCAGATCGATGCCGGGAATAGGGCCACTCAGATCTGTAGTGGTCCTGGACCAACCCTCATCAAGCATAATATATTCTAAATGGTACTTCGCTGCGAAATCAATATAATATTTATAAGTGGCCGTATTCAATCCTGCCCTGAAATCAACTCCATAAATATTATTCGCATTCCACCAATCCCAGGCCACCTTTCCGGGTTTCACCCAACTGGCACCCTGCAGGACGTTTGGCCTCGACAATTTGAACACCATATCGCTTTCTACCAGTTTCCCATCCTCCTGGGTGATAATGAAGGCCCTCCAGGGAAAAGTCCGCGTGCCCTGGGTCCTCGCGATATAATCCCCTTCCCGGGTGATCTTCTCCGTGCGGTCGGGCGCCTTGCCGGGTACGGTCTCCAGCACGGCATTTGGAAATCGCGCTGTCAATGAATTGCCCTTCGTTCCCGCAAGGAACATATTAGGATAATCGAAGAGGTCTGCATCCGTGATTAAAACATGCACGCCTTTCCCGGACTCCACCAGCACCGGCAAAGAACAAAACCTTTTTTCCGAAATGGACGCCAGGCTGGTATCCAGGTAACTCGTTTCATAATGGGACATGAAATGCTCTTCTTCCGGGAAGAAGACATGACTGTCTGGCTCAAAGTTTACAGTAAGGTTTTCCGTATTGACAAGGATCTCTTTTTTGAAAGAGGTTTGCCACCGGTAAGCAACACCATCGTCATAAGCCCTGAAACTAATGCCATAATGACCCTTGAAAAGAAGAGTTAGCTCATTGCAATGATCCTCGACATTCTTTGACTTGCGGGCAACGACCGGTATAATATTCTCCCGGATGGCCCGGCTGCTTTTTGACTGCACAACGGGATTGCTGCCGAGTTTTACGCTATCTGCGACCAACGCAACGGGACTAGGATTGATCACCGCCTGGCCGTTTAAAGAGGCCGACCACGCTATTCCCTTGCCAACCCCAATTTGCAGAGTAAGTTTCCCATCTGGCGACGAGAGGCTGTATTGCTGGCTTTTCGCGGAAATCCCTGTAACAAGCATCACAATAAGGAGCTTCAGCTTCATATGCATTTTTTTATTTTTAACAATCAATTGGACACCCTTACCGGATCGGTCGAACAGTAGCTTCGAAATTGATTTCTCCTTCCGGGCTATCCCAGCAGAGCGATTGACGATCTTTGCCTATGAACGCTTTTGACTGCCTGCTCACCCTTGATAAAACCAGCCCTTCCCCGATTCCCGTATGCAGGACCACCGTAAATTTCTTTCCGTAATCCCGCTTGAATGTCAATTTGCCGGTGATCCGGGCTCCGGTTGTATCATATCTATAGATATAACTTATTTTTCCAAATGGAGTAGGAGCGTTGTCCACGCCTATATTCCTGTGGCTGTTGACCCAGAGAGGGTCAGCGCCCAAAGCCAGGTGCAGGCTGTCTCCCTCTTCCAGCACGAGCGCCTCTCTGACATACCTCACCAATGCCACCGGCGTCCAGAGATGTTCCAGGTCACCGGATACCGTCGTACTGCCCGGCTCCTGCCCACGCTCTTCACACCAGGTATAAAAAGGGGTGCCATGATTGATAGTGGCATACAGCAATTTAGCGGCCTTTACTGTTTCCCTCCGGTACAAATAGGCTTCTGCGAAATTATCCAGGGAAAGGGCCACCCACATCCCGTCCTTCAACCACCCGGTATGGACATGGATCCCGCCTATGCTCATATTCTTCTCTACATATTTTAACGTTCCCTCCACCAGTTTGTCACCGTTACGCAATATGCCGGTTGGGTATAATACATTTAAAATACCCCAACGGCTCCCACCCACTTTTCCGGGAGAGGCCGACAACCACTCCGTACCGTCTGGTTCCGTGATCTTTCCCCTTTCCATGGCAGTGACCAGGTCATTCCTCCCTTTATGATAGATTGCGGCCAACTCATCGATATATTCAGGCTTATTCAACGCTTTGGCCGCCCACAGCGCCAGGGAATCCGCATAGACTGCCCATATATTATGCATATAAAAAACTCCATACAGGTCATCGCTGTCATTCAGCCCCCCATCGCCCATCCCCCTGGGCATCAGCCCATAGGTAAGCGGCCTGGAACTATTGACCAGCACCCTGGTCCCGAGACGCTGACTTTCCTGGAACCTGGCATTCATGACCATCTGGGGAAATCTCTTTTGAAGAAAGGCCGTATCCTTTGCCAGCTTAAAGTGTTCCATGATCTGCCAGGACTTATACCCTGAGACGGCCCAAAGCGTATTGGCCCAACCGCCCACTTCCGTCCAGTTGCCATCCTCCTCCTGGATGTCGAGGTTGACCCTGAACCCGTTTTCCGATTGTATGGGATAGCCGGCGCGATCAAATGCCACGGATACAATGGCCGGTTCGCAGGAATTGGGAGCAGTCCGGTAAACCTCCGTTCCTGGGACGACCCCGATATACCCCTTTGCAATGGGCTCACGCATGATAAATAAATCCGATAAGCAGGCATAATAAGCCTTCATGATATCCGTATCCGGCAGGATGATCTCGCTGCCCGAATGGATCAACCGCGTCCATAGATCCTTTGACTGCTCAAATTCGGCATTCCAGTTTGTGGCCGCCAGATGGGGCATCTGCTTATTGTACTCCTGGTAAGGACGGATCAGCCATCCCGACTTAGATTCGCCGGGTAAGAGATCCCATTCCATTTGAACGTCCGCACTGCCCACCACAGGATACCTGTCCGCACCGGATCCGAATAGCAATACCTGGTTGGCAGGAGCCTGCCATCCCGCTAACAGCCGGTTGGCTTCCTTGGTGGAATCGACCCAAGCCGGATTGATCCCCATCCAGCCAATAGGACTACCCGCTTTTAAGGCTATTTTTTGGCGGACCTTACTATGGTTGGATAGCTCGATTTTCAGGATGGCGGCAGATGAAGCCCCGATCCCCTGTACCTGCATCACTACATTTTCCTGCTTGTAATTAATACAGAAGGAAGGCTGGCTCCCCTCTATCCTGCCCCAATCCGAATTTTCAAAAGGCCTTCCATTCAGCAAGGGCTGGCAAATGATTTTCCACATGGCCACCGGAGGCCTGTAGGAAGGCAACGGGTCGTATTGTACAAGATTGTCATAGGTCCAGCTCATTTTAAATTTGTCCGGATAAACGTCGACCAGCGTACGATGACTGTCATCCGGCGGCCCGACCGTGATCCGGTGTGGCGTGGTAAAGGCAAACGCGAAATTCACAGGCGCCGCTTTCCAGGTAAAGCTTTTCCCGAAATGCCTTTTGCCATCATCCCCGATAAAAGAGCAGGAAATAGTATAGATCCCTTCCTCCGGTAACGGGTAATGGAATGCGTTTTTAATTTCTTCCTTCGGGACGAGCAGCGTGTCCTTTGATAAGGTGCCGACTAACAACCCTTTTTTATTATAAACAGATATTTCTACCTGCCCCGCCAGTTCCCTGTCCCCGGTATTCTTACAATAAACGAATAGTTTAATGGATCGGTTATTCCTGTCGGAGCTGTCCCCGTAAATGAGATGCCGGATCTTTACCGGATCTTTATTGTCCGGATTGACCGCCTGCCCCGTCGCCGCCATATAACAGAACAGGGCAAGTAAAAAAAATATTCTTTTTGTCATAATATTGTATTTAATAAATTGCTTTCCAGGATACCACCCGTTTGCTATCCGTGAGAAGAGTGATCGTTCGTATGTCCCCTTCTTTTTTTGTATCGGTCAGGCTGGCGCCTTCGCAAATGAATTTTTTATAGCTGTATTGAGCCGGCTCATATAAATAGATCGTATAAGGATCCCTCCCGACCAGTTCACTTTGCCCGCTAAGACCATCGGGGTCCCATCGTATATCCTTTATTTCAAGCCCCCCGCAGGAAATATGCCTGCTGGTTGCCAGCACCTGGGGATGAGATAATTTTTTGCGCAGGCAAAATACCTGGCAATGGTAATGGGGATCGATTTTGCCCGGTATAAAAGACCCGGTGAATACTCCCCTGAATGACTTGGTCCAGAATTCAAAGACCAGCCAGGGCTCTTTTTCATCCAGCCCCAGGTCTTTCATAGTCAGCGACTCATCTCTTTCATCCAGCCTTCCGAGAACGATCCAGTTCTCATATGGCCTGGATATTTCCTGTAAAAAGAGCCCGGTAGTCGTAGTAGTGCTCGCATCAAAGGACCGGGGTCCCGAGCCGCTCATTTCCACGGCCGCTTCTTCTATCCGGGAAGACCGGGATGGATCTACATCATAGACCTGCCCGGGCACCGTTTGCAGGACGGGTATGCTGCGCCGCGCAGCTTCCAGTAAGCTTGAGTCCTTATATTTCTCCGGCTTATCCGTCAGCATAAATAAGGATCCCGTCAGGGAGGTAGCCGTACAGGAACGGTATGCTTCCCGGTCGGTGAGCTCGATATGATCAGGATCATTTCTCCATATCACATTATTATAGGAGTTGTACTGCGCTAACCCTGCATAACTATACCCGTCATTGCCGATCCGGCAGCCGTCCACCAGCCCCACAAGTTCAGGTCTTATACCCCAGCAGGCCAGTAAAAAATTCTGGGGTCCGATGGATTTTCGTACCGTACCGACCAGGTTCCGGAAAGCCTTCGCCTTATCCGTTTTTTGTTGGTTAAAATACCAATCGTTCGAATTATATCCTTCGTACCGGAGATGACGCAACGCATCCAATTTAAAATACTGCCAGCCCATTTTTTCAAGACCGGTATAGACCGGCGCCACCAATTCCTCCAGTGTGGCGGGATTGTAGCCATCCATGCTATACCCCACCCAGCGACCCTGCGCGGGATAGCCCCCCTTGTCACGGACAAATAGATTTTTATGGTGGGCAGCCGCTGCTGAATCGGCAAAAGAAACATTGGTCCAGATAGCAGGCCGCAACCCTTTCGACCGGATATACTCCGCAAGCCCTATCAGGCCGCCCGGGAACTTATGATTGGGCTGCAGCCAGGTATCGGGCATCCCGATCGGCGTTTGCTGATATCCGTCATCGATCTGGATATACTCCAATCCGAAATCCCTTAGTTTTTCAGCTACCACATCAGCCGTATGCCTGATTTTCGTTTCGTCGATATTATCCAGGTAGGCATACCAGGAACTCCACCCCACTACCGGCTTCTGCCAGACAGTATAATTCCATGGCTGAAAATAATGAAGTCCGCGGTGCTGTTGATAATAGAAGGGGAGGAAACGCAACGTGATCTCCGTTCCGGACACACTTATCAGGAAATGATGGGCTCTCTCTGCGTTCCCCGGGTTCCCGGAATCTCCCGGTAATACAGTAACCCTCGCCGTTTGCTTGTCCACAGACAACAACCAGTCCCGCCGTCTGTCATACACTGCATGGTTCAGCAGGCTCCGGCTCAGACCTACTACCTGCCGTACAATCTTTAATCCGTCTGGCTGGTCTGCTTCACAGGGGAAGGATTCCTCACTGGCCGTTATTTCGGCGGATAATTGAATGGCTTCCTGATTCAGGGACGTGATCACGATGGTTTGATACATTTTACCATTCAAATACTCTTTTTTTTCCCCGATATGATAGGCGTTCGCTTTATTCCGTATAGCTGCCTTTAAAACAGCCTGATCCTGGTAGAACAGGATCAGGGAATCGTTCTTTATATGCACGGTCGCAAAAGGATCCCCCGGTATGCCATCTTTATGCTGGGCCATAGTGACAGTTTGGTGCAGGCAAATTGTACATAAAAAGAAAAAATACTTGTTCATATTTTTACATGCATTTTTAGTATACACTATCAAAGAACAGCCCGGAAAAGCATGCATCCGGTGAAAGTTTATACCGCTCCGTCCAGACATTCGTCAGCCTCAACTGCACCCTTCCTGTAATACGGTATTTTATATACCGGCCCTGTTCAAATCCGGTCAGGTTGCGGGAGTCCAGCAATTTCCTGGTACGGGCATCGATCACATCCACAACCATCCATCTCCCTTTCCGGTCCCAATCCAGGCAGTACAGCGATATGGCATGCTCCTTATCATCTTTAAAATCGATATCTATGATCTCATGAGTGCCGGCCGAACGGACTGCCGCGATCCGTTCCATACCGGAATCCTTTTGCAAGGCCTGCACATCATGGGTTGTCGTCGACCAGACACGATCGGCGCCGTTTAAATACCGGACCGTAACGGATCCGGGAACATGCTCTTCCCCTCCGGCCAGGATCCAGCCCTCGCCTCCATACCGGGCTTTCCATTCCCCTTTTGTAGAATCATCGTAGCCAGTGAATACAACTTTTCCCGAAGGGGGTAGCACCGGGTTGGAAGAAGGGTCGTTCCCCGCAGGTAAAATGCTGACCCCCTCATCCTCCCCAAGGGACAGGATCAGGGCGCGGCCGCCGGAAATAAGGACATTCCTTTGCCTGGGTTGGACACCTTCCTGGGTAATGCGATAGATATCGACACTCCTGACCCCCTCCCAATCGGCAGGCAGTTTCCAGGAATGCAGTTTGTACCCTGTTTTGCTATAGGCAATGATTTCCCGGGAGGATCTCCATAACGCCGGAATAAATACATCATCCCCGTCCTGTATAAGATCATTCCCGATCTTTATCACAGGCTTCCCCGGGTAAGAACTGTTTATATCGCCTGAAAAAGTAGCCGTATTCCCGTCAAATGTATTTCTCAACTGACGGTTTAAAAAATACCAGGGCAGCGTACGCGTTACGAAAGCCTGCAACCCTCCCGGTATGGTTTTGCTGTCTTTGTTAATATATTCCTCCAGCATGGGATTTTCCCCGAAGAATTTGGTGTGCACAGTGGGCTGGACACTGCTCCAGGTTTCTGCATCACCCCCCGTCTGGAAATAGGAAGGGACCTTGAGGGGGTCCGGCGGCGTATCCTCGTCCCAGCCATAATGATACAGCATGGGATGGAACAACACGAAATCCACGTTGGACGGCCTCCTCCTGTCGAACTCCGTCGTTAGGTCCACATTGTACTTCCTGCGTACGTAAGCCGTCATTTCCCGCATCGCCTCACAATCCTGCACCTCCGAGATGGAATAATACGGATCATCCGTGCTGTACCAGGCATCCGGATGCAGGGACCCGCTGGACGCCAGCTCAGGGATCATCTTGAACAGCGGGTCGATCTGCAGCTTCTTAAACGTTTCCTGGTACCAGTTCCGGTAGTTGCTGGCCCTATAGGCCATATGCTCGCACCATTTATATCCCTGCCTGTAAGTGCCGTCACCGCTCCGGACAATGATATCCCGCTCCTTGTACAAAGGCCCTAGCGGATTGTCATCAAAATAACAATCAGAGAAATTAACATGCAGGGATACCCGCGTATTATATTTAGGTCCTTGCCGCATGACCCACCGCAGGCCTTCGAGGGCCGTAGCATCTTCCGGCCTTTTTAAAATTTTATTGACCTGGTCGAAAGCAGGATAACCGGTGTCATGTCCCCTGTACTGCCAGCCTACCAGGTAGACCAGTTTGGGAATGCCGCGGGTAAGGTTATCGATCCGGCGCATGATATCCTCCACTTCAGTGGCTGTTCGGGCAGGCATGGAACTGGTAGGGCAATAATCGACTACGATCTTATAGGTCAGCATCTGGTCATATTCATGAACATACGGATATAACATATCGCCATACCCGCCTGCAGCCACTTTTTCCTGTGAAATAACAGATAAGGGCAGCAGCAGAAGCAACAACAGTGAATTTTTTTTCATTCGTGTTATAATTTTTACCACGCCGGCTGACCGCATGGTCACAATTTCCACGCATACGGCCGCCGGCATGAGTTTGATATATCCGGACTACCGGGTGGACTAGTTGTAACCGGGATTTTGCGTTAATTTGACCTTGTTCAATTCATATTGCGGGATGGGAAACAAATAATGCTTCGACGCCGTGAAAACACGGTCCTGGACCTTTTGAACGGTATACGTTTTCACCCCGCCCTGCACCGTGATATTTATTCCGTTTAAAGGAATGTTTTCGGTCACTTCGGCGATTTTCCACCGGCGTACATCGAAAAATCGTTGCCCTTCAAAACACATCTCCACCTGTCTCTCGTTCTGAATACGCTTCAACAGGTTCGTTCCGGTCTCTGTAACGTCCGGAAGGCCCACGCTGGGACGGCTTCTTAACTGGTTCAACGCCCACCGGGCCTGGTTTTCGTCACCTGCATAATATTCCGCTTCCGCATAGTTCAGGTAGAGCTCGCTAATCCTGAAAATGATCCAGGGATCGAAAGTCTGCCCCAGCGGATCATTCTGGTAATCGAATGCGGGATTTAAATGTTTACGCATGGTATAGCCGGTCCGGGTACAATTCTGCGCATCGCTGTTGTTGGTATTCTGGATGCTGTTCCGGCCCCCGGCAAAGAACTCCAGTGCTACGCCATGCCATACTCCCTCATCATAATTAATGTCGGCATAGAATCTAGGGTCCCTGTTTGTATAGGGATCCTGGGGATTATACAGGGGAGACTGGCTGATGGGCAGCCCGTCCGTCATTCCGAAGGCATCCACGAGATTCTGGCTGGGACTATTGGTATTCCAGCCTCCATATTGCCCCAGCGAATTGATCCCGCCGTTGGGCCCTTCTATTTGCTCCAGCGCCGCATACACCGTATTGGGACTGGTGATATCCATCGTTCGTTGAAAAATGATTTCGGAGTTGGTATTATCGATGAAAATTTTATTATAGCTTCCCATCGGCCCCTGGTGCAAAGGATAAAGTTGCAGATCGATGACTGCTTTTGCGGCATCCGCTGCTTTTTTTGCTTTGGCCGGATCATTGGAAGCATTCCACAGCGGACTGGCCGCATAAAGTAATATCCGGGATTTCAGGGTCATGGCAGCGCCTTTGGAGGCTCTTCCATAATCCTTGTCGTCGCTGTATTGTAAAGGAAGCAGAGCGGCGGCGGAATCACATTGACTAACGATATAATTCACGGTCGAATCGTAAGAACTTCTCGGGACTTCGAATTTATCATCCAACTGAAAAGGAGCGGTTATCAGGGGAACGCCGCCGTAACGTTCGGCGAGCTCAAGATAACACCAGGCCCTTATGAAATAGACTTCTCCCTTCAGCCGGTCAATAAGACCCGGGTTGGTTTTGGGTGTCTTGCTGATATTGCTGAAGAAAACATTGCAACTCCTGATATATCCATAGTCAAACTTCCAGGTTTCGAAATCTGTCGGGTTGCTGGCAGCCATGGCGCCCTTATTCACATCATAGATGCCATTATACCCATATTGATGAATGGATTCATCGCATGCGCTGCTAAGCGTCAGCCCTCTTACCTTATCGTACCAATCCACAGACGGCAGCACATGGTATTGATCATTGACATAAGCCTGTATCAGGTTGATGTCATTCCAGAGAGCGGGATCCGATAATTTATCCAGCGGATCCTTATCCAATAAGGATTTGCTGCAGGACACCCCCAGGACGCCCGTAAGGATCGCAATTAAGACAAGTGAAAGAATATTATTTTTCATATCTTCTTGTATTATATTAATAGTGAGTGCTAAAAAGTAAGATTGACGCCGGCATTGAAGATCCTTGTCTGGGGATAATAGACCCCCAGCGCATTATTCATCTCAGGATCGTAATCCCCCTTCATTTTACTGAATGTTAATAGATTGAAGCCGTTGACATACAGGCGGAGATTTTGAATGCCCAGGTTTCTTACCATTCTTTCAGGGATGGTATAACTGATCTCAACTGTTTTTAATCGTATAAATGCGGCATTCCGCAGCCAGAAATCAGAAGCAAGCTCATTGACAGTTTCAGACCGGTTGTTGAAAGCCCTTGGCATCGTTCCGCCGGGGTTGTCTGTAGTCCACCTGTCCTGGTACATCCATTTGGGAACATTGATATTTCCGTTCCTTGTCGTTGGGTTCAGCCATACCCTGGCCTTGGCCTGTCCCTGCAAAAGGGCATTTACAGAAACCCCTTTGTATTTCACCCCCAGTGTCAGACCATATATTAACTGAGGAATTGGGCTTTCATCCATTTTCACCATATCCTTGGAGTTAATGACCCCGTCCCCGTTAAAATCGACATACCGGATATCCCCCACGCGTGTCCCGGGATATTTTGCCGCTGCATCGTCAATATCCTTCTGCGTATGGAAAATACCATCGGTCTGATAAAGGCTGTAAGCATCGATGGAATGGCCGGCCGCTTTCTGATAAGCCGGTATCAAAGGCGATTCATCCCGGAACAATACCTTGTTCTTCACATACGTGAAATTGAAGTTCAGGCTGTAAGTAAGGTCTTTTGTGATCCGGTTATTATATTTCAACAGTAATTCAATGCCCTGGTTCTGCGTCCTCCCGATATTCTGATCCGGTAAGACCAGCCCGGTATAAGTAGGTACGGAAGCATTCTTCTTGGCAAGAATATTATTCCGTTTGGATATAAAATAATCCGCCTCGAACCCGAACAGGCCGTTCTTAAAGCTGCCTTCCAGCCCGATATTGGTATTATTGGACACCTCCCAGGTAATAAAAGGATTGGCGACACCGGAAGAATTAATGGTAGGATAGGTCTGAGGCTGCGTCCCAAAACCATATCCCGTCCCTAAGACATAGGTCTGGAGATACTGGAAATCTGCGACGGCATCGCTGCCCGCCTGGCCCCATGAAGCCCTTAGCTTCAATTGATCGATGGAGGGGAAATGGTCTTTGATAAAACTTTCTTTGGATAGTCTCCAGCCCGCGGAAATGCCTGGAAATACGCCGGTCCTCCTCCCATTGGCGAACTTGACGGATTCATCCCTGCGCAGGGTGAAATCCACTAAATACCGTTCGTCGAAATTGTAAGCCACCCTTCCGAAAAGATTACGATAAGCGGTTTGGGCCGCCCTTCCGTCATTTTGCTGGTTGGAAGTGCTTCCGAAGAACAGGTAAGGGATCTGATTCGAAAGAAAGACCGACCGGGTGGCCGAGATCCACTCATTGTTATTGGTATACTGTTCATACGCTACAAAGGCATCGACGGCATGACCGCCGTACGCCCGGTTAAATCCCACCCGCAGGTTCAGCGTATTGCTGTAGGAGTTGTAGAACTTCTGGTTGAGGCTTCTTCCGAGGCTGGGATTCACATTGGCATTTCCATACGTGTCGGTGCTGCCGTCATATTTATAATAATCATAGGTATCCGTAAAAGCCTTGTTAACGGTATTGGTATAATCGAAAGCACCCACTCCGCTGACATACAGCCCCTGGACGACAAATGGCAACTGCCATTTAAAGGATAGCTGCGAGTTCAGGATGTTCTCACCGTAATTCGTCGTGCCGCCTTTTCCCTGCGCCAGTCTGACAAGATTGGCCCCATAAACTTCTGCGGGCAGCCCGTTGGAATAGAACAGCGGCAGGGTTGGGGTATTCACCAGCATCAGCTCAAATATGGACAAGGGAGTGGTCGCATTCTGCCTCCTGTTCAGCCTGCCCGCCAGATCGATGGAAAGGGTCAGGTTCTTATTTATAGTGGCATCTATATTCGACCGGAGATTGTAAGACTTATAATGATCGATCCCGTCCTTAAAATAGCTGTCCTGGTATAAATAGCCCCCGGAGAAATAATATTTGACAGCTTGGGTCCCTCCCCGTACAGCCAGCGAATGGCTTGTCTGGGGGGCGGAACTTTTTAACATCAGATCATAGATATTATAGTTAGGATACAGGTTGGGAGCGGTCCCGTCCTTGAACTTCTGGATTTCCGCCGGCGAATATTTGGGCGTCCCGTATAAATATACATTGTCTTCATTTTGGTAAGTAGCCGCTTCCCAGGAGTTGGCGAACTTAGTGAGACGGGTAGGTTGCGTAAGGCCGTAATTGCCCGCGTAACTGAAATTCGCTTTGCCTTCTTTTCCCCTTTTGGTGGTGACAAGAATGACCCCATTGGCCGCCCTGGAACCATATATGGAGGCGGACGCATCTTTCAGGACGGAGATACTCTCGATATCCGCAGGGTTCAACCTTTCAAATCCTGACCTGTTGGCAATTCCGTCAATGATGATCAGAGGACCGCCGCCATTCCATGAACCTTTGCCACGTATAAATATTTCAGCGGCATCGTCTCCCGGGGCGCCGGAACGATTGTTCACAATGACACCTGCCATTCTCCCTTCCAGGGAATTGGCAATATTGGAAGCAGGACTTTGTTGAATTTCTGTTCCTTTAACAGTTGCCACGGCTCCTGTGACATTTACCTTTTTTTGCGTACCGTACCCTACAACCACCATATCGCTGAGGTTGACTGCCACATTTTGCAGCACGATCTTTAAATTGCTGCCGGTTTTTAATTTCACCGTATAGGTCGTATAACCGACCATGGAAAATTGAAGGACATCCCCGGGTTCGGCCTGAATAGTGAACAATCCGTTCTCATTGCTGGACACCCCTCGGCTGGCGCCCTGAACGATGACAGAAACCCCTTGTAAAGGTTCCCCCTGTTCGTTCGTGAGTTTCCCCTGGATTTTCACTGGCGGCGGAATAAATACTTCCGGGGCAGAGGTACTGTCTGCAGGTAGCAGGGCTGCACGCGGCTTTTCCATAAGGAATACGATCTTGTCTTTTTCCCGGATGGAATACGTTATGGGCAGCCCAGCCAGGCACTGATCCAACGTCTGGCTTAAAGTGGCGTTCCTGCAATCTATATTCAGCGGCTTTACAGCTTCCAGCGATTGCTGATCCCAAAGAAAGGAATACCCCGTTTGCTGCCGGATGAGATAGAAAACATTTTTTAAGGAAATATTTTTCTCAGAAATGTTTATTTTCTGCGAAAATGTTTTTGCACTGACGTGCAGGGTGGCGGCTAAGAGTAAAATGGCGGTCAATCTCATAACCAAAAAAATTTTGGTGTGCAATAGCCCCTTTAGTTGGGGAATCTTGCAATAAGCAGGCAATTTCATACTTTTGCGTAGTTGGGTTTAAGTGAACATTCATTTTAACAGGTGGATAGTTTCCGGGATACCCACATTTTGTCCAGGGGCCGGTGAGAAAGCTCCTGGATTTTTTATGAGTATTGGACGATGCGGTTTGAATTTACATAGTCAGTCTGTTTTTGGTTTGTAAATCATCATTCATAAAGGGCATTATCCCTATTTTAAAACGGTAATTTCCCGGCCCTTTATTTTGGTATGCACACCGTTTTCAGCCAGGAAATCCAATACGGCAGAGAGATTGACATTCCTGTCCACCAACCCTCCAAAGTGTTTTCGGGCAACAACGCCTTCATATCTCACGTCGACATCATACCACCTGCTTATCTGCCGCATGACCATTTTCAGGTCGGCATTATTCAGGGAGATCTGCCCGTTCTTCCAGGCTATAACCTGTTCAATATCCTCGTTGCTTTTTATTTTAATACTTTCATCATCCACGATAGCAATCTTGCCCGGCTCCAGTTTCATTTGCTGCCGGCCGCTATTAATGGACACGCTTCCGCTGATCAGGGTGGTTCGGGTGCCGCCCGGCTCATCGGAATAAGCCATCACATTGAATTCCGTGCCCAATACCTTTACATCTGTATTATTAAAGGATACGATAAAAGGCTTTTTAACATTCTTTACAATGGAAAAGTACCCCTCACCCGTTAATACCACTTTTCGTTGATTGCCTGTAAAAGAAGTGGGGTAATGCAGGGAAGAGGCAGCATTGAGCCAGACCTTGCTCCCATCGGGAAGTACAAGCTGGTATTGATTGCCCCTGCCGGTCTCGACAGTATTGTATACCACGTCATTGGCTATTGCGTCACCTTTGGCAGAGCCCGTACTTTTAGCATTTTCGTCACTTTTGTCATACTTAAGTCTCCCCCTTGCATTCACGACTTCGGTCCCACCCTGGTTAGCGATGGTGCCCTTCGAACTACTATCCAGCAGTATTTTCCGGCCATCGGCCAGTGTTAAGACTGCCTGATCTTTTCCCGGAGTGATGCCTGGGTAGACCTCCTTTTTTGCTGCAATAGGAGAGGGTTTGGGAGACTGCCGCCAATAAAAAATAATTCCTCCGCCAATGAAAAGGAAAAATATGGCGGCGGCCGCAGCATACACAAGCCATTTCTTTCCCGGAAAAGATAGGGCCCTTTCCGGAAAAGCTTGGGTATGATTGTCGTTTTTGAACGGTTCGCTTGTCGACAAAACAGCTTGATTGCGGTGAGTAAGGATCTTTTCCCAGGTTCCCTCTTCATCGAATCTGTCCATTTTGTCAAGATATCCCGCCATTAACTCCGGATCGCTTATTTCGCTGAGAACGGCCCGGTTGTTGCCGGATTCTGCCAGCCATTTATCCAGTTCCGCCTGTTCCCGGAGGGTTAACTCCCCTTTAAGATGTTTTAGTAGTAAGGTCTTTATATTTTCCAAAAATGGCTGTTTATATAATAAGACAAGTGGAAAACGGTTTCATCCAAAACAAAAATGAAAAAAACTGTTTATTTTAGTTTAAAGTCGTCAGCGGGAGCCACCACGCTAAAAAATAGGAATAGGAGAGGAAAGAACTTATTTGCCTTCAGCAATTGTATTTTAATTAACTGGATGGCCCTCGCTTTTTGGGTGCGTACGGTTTGTACGTTAATGGAGAGCATTTGGGCAATTTCATCGGTTGTCAGCCCTTTAATAAATAGTAGCTTGAATATCTTACCGCATTGCGGGGGCAGGTTTTCGATCTCTTTATAGATTTCATGCACCAATTCCATCATCAGGATCTCATTTTGAAAAAAATCCCCTGCTTCATAATAATTGTCCCGCGCTAAATACCCGATCTCTTGGTGAGCGGCATTATGCCCTTTTACCGCTATATTGTAATTCATACCGGCATTGCGGATGGCTTTATATAAAAAAGCCCTTAAATTATCCAGGGACTGGAATTCAGCCCGCTTGGTAAGCGCTTTCAGAAAGACTTCTGTAACAATATCTTCCGATTGATGCAAATGCCCTGTAATGCGCTCGGCATACAGGCACAGCGGCCTAAAGTATTTTTTAAAGATTAAATTCTCCGCAGCCACTTCATTTCTTTGAAACGCGGAAAGCAATTCTATGTCGTTTTGGTAGTTAGTCAAAATAAATGGTTGCAAACAAATCTACACTATTTTCGCTACCATCCAATTGCTTGCAGCAAGGAATACAAGAACGGCCCGTTTTCGCGGGCCGTTCTTGTATCTTGACAATATTCGCTTATTGTTTAATTAACTTGATCGTCTTGACAAAACCACCTTGCATGATTTTCAACATATAGACGCCGGGTTTGTAACCGGACGCATCGATATCGACAACTCCATTGGATTGATATACCCGTTTAGTCTGTAAGACTTTGCCATCCGCACTATACAGTTGAATATCCGTATTCTGCTGGTCTGCAAGGGACAGGTACAAGCGGAATGTGCTGGAAGACGGATTCGGATATACTTCCGCAATATTTCCTCGTTTCGTAGCCGTCCCTAAACTGCCACTTTCTTTTCCACTGATCAACTGGTCACTGTTGATGGCCGATACAGCTTCCTTACCACAGGTGGCCCTGGAGCTATAGGCCAGGTCGAAGCGGGTGAAATCAAAATTATCTTTCCAGTCAATAATCGCAACGGTTGGAAAGGGCATGTTCTGGCAATAGAAAGGACTGGTAGAGAAAGTAGTGTCACCCGGGGACACCGTGATGCTTCCATGCTGGGAAGTACCGAGTATCAGCCAGTTCGCCTGTACCTCGAAAGGATTGGGATTGCTGATCTCCCAATTCCGGGTTGTGGCGGGATCACTGGAACAAGTCGGTTTCAACTCCAGGTTTTTCACATAGAGGTGGGGGAATTTTACTTCTTCCACCGCTTCATCGGCCTTGAGGAAGCCATATCCTGTGGCAAAGTCAAATCCCTTATCAAACCCGGGCGTATAGGGATTGTCCATATCCCAGGTATTCGAGGTCATTATGCCCTTGATCTGGTCCGGAGTGATCGTCCTCAATTTTTGCGCTTCTATCATCAGCGCCGCTACGGCAGCCCCATGGGGCGCGGCTGCGGAGGTCCCGAAGAAATGAGGGAAGGTATCGCTGGCCTGGGGCAGGACCTGGCCGAAGAAAGAAGTGCTGACCCCGTCAGGTGTTACGATCTCCGGCTTCTTCCGGATCAGGGGAGCGATCCTGTTTCCGGATATATCATAATAATTGGCTACTCCCCCGACAGAAGAAAAGCCTTCCACCACGGGAGTGTCCACTCCATAGGGTGGCGTCTGTAAATAGTAGGCGGCGCCGGTAGCGATCGCCCCTTCCGCTTTGGCATGGCCGACAAGGGTGGGAGAAAGGATGCCCGGTATCGGTGGCTTGGTCAGGTAGAACAAGGCGTCGTTGTAAAGAAGATATTTCAGACGGGTAGGATCCGGGCCTGCAAACTTCAGGATCACTAAAAAGAAAGTATGGTTGTTGGTATTATTGAAATACCCAAACACCTCGATGGGGTCCCCACTGGCAAGATTGTTCGAATTGCCGGCAGCCACTACATTCCCATTGATATCCAGTAAATAGATATCCAGGTCGGTCTGACATCCCACGCCGCTGGCGGAAAAAGAAGATTGATCCCAATTGAAGGAAGAGATCAGCGACCCGCCGGGGGGAATATAGATCGGCTGGAAATAACGGGGGGCATCCCCGGGGCCGCTGAAATTATGCGCGGTGCCATTGCCTGGTCCCAAAACTTCAAGGGAGGTACCCCGGTAATCGCTCTCGTAAGACCGGATACTCTCGTTGCCGGCCGCCGAGAAATACGTGACTCCTTTGCTTTTTACCTGGTCGACAGCCTGGGCAATGATCCCGTCCTGGAAAAACGGCTCGGCGAAATAGATCACATCGTCCGCGATCACATCACAGTCTGCATTCGCCAATTTAACAATACCCGATGCGAAATCCGCTTGTCCAAAATCGGCCGAATAAAAGGCCAGTTCCGAACCCGGGGCTACACTATGCACGATCTCCATCATGGCCCTCCCTTCATCGGTACCCCCGGAGTCAAGATCCTTCAATACCTGTACGGGTTTCTTAAAATTAAAGGGATTGCCCGGGCCGGGAAGCTCTCCATGGGCTACCCCAATCTGCGCGGTCCCCAGGTTGTTATAGCTGTCCGACAGGATGCCCACTTTGACGCCTTTCCCGTTTACATGATATTTTTTCCGGGCAAGCCATGATCGCATGGCCGTGTCCCCCTGGCTGATTACCGGCCTCGGCGTTTTTTCATGTATATACTGCATATAACCCGGCATAGCAGACCCTTGCATACCGCCGCTCACCGGTTTTGATATATGCAAGGGCTTATAAGCCGGCTTGGCATAACGGATAGAAGAGGTCGTTTCCAGTTGAGGTAAGGCGCTGATAGGAATGGTACCGGAAATGACACGTCCGAAAACAGCTGTCTCCTGGAACCCCAGTTTTTGCAACTCGGCCAGGGCCGTACGCAAATCCTCTTTTACGGTAATATCGATCACCACTTTATCCCCCTTGATCTGCATATACTTAGCCAGCGCATCATTGGAAGGAGTGGGCTTTTTGACTGATGCTGCCACTTTCGCGTGAGGCCCATACTGGTCAGATAATTTTTTCAGGTCCGGACTTAAGGTAGTGGAAGTCTTTGCCATGCCGGGCTGCTGGTTAACAGTGCCAGTGAAAGCCGGGTCACCTTTCACCTGCGCATGAACGGTACTCACGGAAAACAAAACAAACGCCCAGCTACCAACAACAATGCTTAGTAGATTTTTCTTCATAAATAGGTGTTTTTTTAAAAATTAGTAAGAGTGCAGAGGGAAGGAAGACGTGCAGTTAGCGCTTGCTTTTTATAAAATAGTGGATTCGGAGTGCTGGTATGGAGTACTGATAGAGAAGATAAATTACATAATTTCCATTGATCGCTGAAGAATAAATTATACACACTCAGGATCATTCGATTATAAGGCGTTACTTTACGGGTATCTGGGTAATTTTGAAAAATGGAATCTATTACAACAACTTCAGCAACCATTTATACGGACGGAAGCTGTCACACCCGGCAGAGGGCAGGAGCCTGGGTGGCAATCCTGCTGATCGGCGGGCATAAGCAAATACTTTCGGGATTGGTATCGGACACCACTCATAACAGGATGGAGCTTACCGCCGTGATTAAAGCCCTGGAATATCTGCGGGAAAACTATAAAGATATTACAACCCTCACCATCTGCTCCGATAGCCAATATGTGATCGGCCTGGCCGCCCGGGAGACAAGGCTCTCCACCCTCGGATTCACGACCAAAAAAGGAAAGGAATTACCCAATGCCGACCTGGTGAAAGAATTACTGGATTATTTCCGGCTTTGGACCATTGAATTTGTAAAGATAAAAGCACACCGGAAGAAGACGGAGAGTTCGAATTATAATATAGAGGCCGATTGGCTGGCCCGGAAATTAGTGAGAGCTGCGATCATTCCCGATGCTGCGATCATTCCCGATACAACAGGGCTGTCATAATGGTATTTTTTTTCTCCCCGGTAGCCCGGACATATTCAACATACCGGGATTCCTTATATTTAGTAGCGGCTTGCAATAGCAACGCATAATAATCCTCTTTTTTATATCCGTCAATCTGCTGGTAATCCCATTTCTTTTCCCCTAGCGCATAAGGCCGCAGCCAATCCAGGGCTGTCTGGATGCCGGCCCCCTCCTTGTTCTGGTAATTCCAAAGGTCCGTACCCGTCTTCTCTGCCAGGATACCCAGCTTAAACCACGCCTGAAGATTGTAAGTGCTGTACCAAAGCGCGTTCGTCCGGGCTAATTCCAGGGGCATTTTCCCATCCTTCTCTATCTGCCCGTCCATTTTAAGTTTGCCCTCTTCCGTCAACTCCCGCGCTGCCCCCACATCACCGGTGAACAAGGCAAAATCGGCAGCCTGGACAAGGTACCAGGTGCCATGATTATTCTTTGCCGCATGCTCCTCCTTCCCGTTCTTACTGGTCAGCATCCAGTCCAGGTATTGCTTATACCATTGTCGCAAGGCGCCGGCATCCGCGTTTGTCCAGGAACGTGATCCTTCCAGCAAACCAGCCGCATCTGCAATCCCCGTCAACGCAATACTCTCGATGATACCCCAACTCCTCCCGTCATTGACACCGGGAATGGCCTGGGCATAGTCCAGGTTAGGGTTCATACGGGTAGAATCGTTGAGGAACCAGTGCCGCAGCAACGCTGCCGCTTTTACCGCATATTTTTCTTCCCCGGTGAAATACCAGGCCAGCGCTAATACCCGGGAGGCATTGTCCAGCTCTCCTATATACCGGCGATCTGTAATCGTATAGATCTCAGGATTGCGTTGCCCGTCCCTATTGACATAAGGCCGGCCATTCGGCTTGCTGCTGTCGTACCAGAAATAGGGAGCCTGGCTCATATAGTCATGCTTGTTCCCGCTGGAAGGAGTGGAGGCTTTATCCATTACGGATACAGGCCGCATGTCCAGTAATTTGTCGGCCTGTGTTTGCAATCCGCTCACCAGGGATAATACGGCCGTATCCCGCTGCTCCGCTTTCTTCTTTAATTCCATCAGCCGGGCGGCATCTGTCAGCAACACCCGACCCCCTGCCGCAACGGTATCTGTTTCCCAGATCTTTTCCAATTTGTGTTGCTGAGCTCTTAGCATAGAAGGCAGGCAAAGAGCGAATGCGATAATCATTCGTTTCATTTGGAATAATTTAGTTTGCTTAATTAATATCCCGGATTTTGTGGCCTCAGGTTTTTATTGGCATCCAGTTCTGTTTGCGGCAACGGTAACAAAAACTGGTAATCCTGCAGGGTAAAGCCGATCCCCGCCTCTACCTGTTTGTAACGGCCCAGGCGGATCAGGTCCCAGCGACGATGCCCCTCCACGCATAATTCTTTTGCCCGCTCTTTCACCAGCGTATCTACAAAATCACTTTGTGTGACGACATTGGTAAAACTATATTGCTGTGTGGGAGAAGTGAGCCCCGCCCTTGCCCGCACTTTATTGACCCCATTAAATTTGCCGGGGTCATTCGGCGTGAGGTTATTCATGGCTTCCGACTGCATCAGCAAGACATCGGCATAACGCAACACGATCCAGTTCATACGCGAATTATTGGAACCGGCTATCCACTGGGCATCCCGGTATTTATAGATAAAAGGAGACACCGTCGTAGTCCCTGCCTTATTGGCTAAATTCCAGTTCCGGCGGATCGTGTCGTCGGCAGGATAGCCGTTGGCGAAAAAGTTGGTATTGGCAACGAAAGATCCCGACCCGCCGAGCCCTGAAGGCGAGAACATCCTACAGGTGATGTTCTGCGTGACACTGCTCCCGTTGGAACCGAACTGGACCCCGAAGATCACCTCCTTCTGTGTTGGATAGAACTTCTTGTCCCAGTTGAACACATCGGAATACACCGGCATCAGGGAATAAGTATTGGAGGTTATGATCTTATTGCATTCATCCAGCGCAGCCTGGTTATCCGCCGGGTCGGCATATTTGCCGGAGGCACGCTGCAGATAGACCCTGGCCAGCATGGCAGAGGCAGCGCCGGATGATACCATGCCCTTATTGGCAGACGATATATTGGGCTCCGTAAAACAATTCGCTTCCGCATATTTCAGATCGGTGATCACCTGCTGATAGATCTTCGCTCCGTCAACACGGCTGGGAAAGAGGGCCGAATCCGAAGGACTCGTGATAGGACTCAGAAGCAACGGCACATCCCCAAAGCTTCTCGCCAGATCGAAATAAGCCATTCCCCGCAGGAAACAGGCATTGCCGACAATATTATTACGGGTAGGGACATCCATATTAATGGAAGGTACATGAGCGATCACATCGTTGGCGCGGCTGATCAGCTTATAGCTGTTCTGCCACCAGTTGGTGATCTCGGGATTGGTAGGCGTGTATTGCAACTTATACATATCGATCCGTTCCTGGTTCTGCGTGAGCAGGGGCATAAGGCAATCGCCCGGCAATTCAGTAATGATATAGATGGTTCGCTGGTAATAAGCCTGTGCCTGGAGAGCGCTGAATACCCCATTGATGGCCGACTGGGCATCGGACGCATTCTGATAAAAATTGGAAGGGGTCAGAAAACTATAAGGCTTCTCCGTCAACTGTTTCTTGCACGAACCGAACAATAATACCCCGGCGCCGGATAATAACAGTATAATATATTTTTTCATTTTATAGAATTTTTTGTGAAAGACAACGGAACTTCTTAAAACCCGAATTTTACACCGGCCAGATAAGTCCTTACGTTTGGATAAGGGTTATAATCCGTATTCAGTGAAGTGTAATTACCCGAAGAATTGGGATAAGAATTCACCTCGGGATCATAACCGGAATAATGGGTGATCGTGATAAGGTTTTGACCGGTTATATAAATACTGGCAGATTTGAAGACCTTTGTTAACTTAGGCAAGGGCAACTCGTAAGATAAAGTGATGGTTTTTATCCTGGCATAACTTCCGTCTTCGATGATATCGCTGGTCACGCCCAACCCACGCCTGAGCGTGCTGGCGACACCTGGCAGACTATTGCTGGTACCCGGACCCGTCCAGCTTTTAGAGGCCACATAAGCGAACTTATTGTCGGACGTCGTCCCATTCTCCGATTCGATCTTATTTTCATTCAGGATATTGTCCCCATACACACCCTGCACCAGCACAAAGAGATTAAAGGGTCCATAGGTCAGGTTGCTGGTAAATCCATAGGTGAATTTCGGCAGGGCATGACCAATGATCTTTCTGTCGCTGGTATTGATGGCGCTGTCCCCATTCAGATCCGCATATCGGGGATCTCCCGGTTTCACCGCTTGTTTGGTGCCACTCTTGATGATATCGGCCTGGGTTTGCCAGATCCCCTGAAATACATAACCGTAAAAGGAGCCGATCGGCTGGCCTACCTGCAGGATAGAAGATTGCTGTCCTCCGCTGGGAAAAAGGCTCGTGCTCACATTACCGGTATACTGGTAAGAGACGGCGCCCAGGCTGAGGATCTTATTGATATTCCGGGAGAAATTGAAAGTAGTTGTCCAGCGCAATTTACTGTTTTCGATATTCACCGTGCTCAGGGAAAACTCGAATCCCTGGTTTCGTACACTGCCTACATTCTGTAACAGGGTGGTAAAACCGGATGTGGACGGCAGGGTTACATTATAAAGCAGTTTGGTCGTCTTCTTATTGTAATAATCGGCGACAAAGGTTATCCGGTTCTTAAACAAGCCCAGATCGAGGCCCCCGTCAAAGGTGGCGGTAGACTCCCAGCTCAGATCCGGATTGGCGATATTGTTGGGAGAAATGCCCACTACACGCACCCCGTTGAGCCCATAGGTATTCGTCCCGTACTGGGTGAGGGCATTATAGGAACCAATCTCCTGGTTGCCCCCCATTCCATAGCTGGCGCGTAGCTTCAGGTCGTTGAGGACATGGATAGACTGCATGAATTTTTCATCCGATATTCTCCAGGCGACGGCGCCGGAAGGGAAATACCCCCATTTTTTATTGGCCCCGAAGCGGGAAGAGCCATCCGCACGCCAGGTAACGGTAAAAAGATATTTGTCCAGCAGCCGGTAATTGATGCGTCCGAGGAAAGAAGCCAGCGTATGTACGGTGGTACTGGAGGCGGAAGTGACGCTGGCGCCAACACCCAGGTTGTCCGTACCGTAGCTGTTGGAGGACAGCGTCGTGGCGATGGTGTTGGCCAGGCGGTCCTTCCATTCCTGGTAGGTCTGACCCACTACGACATTGATGGCATGTATGCCGAAAGACCTGTCATAGGTCAGGGTGTTTTCATTCAGCCAATCGTAGTTGTTATTGGTATTCACATTGGCAAATCCATTGGTGCTGTTGCCCAGATAGGTAGTAGTAGGCCGGAAAACGTCCTCCCGGTTATTATATAACTCCCCGCCGAGACTGCTCCTGAGTTTTAAACCCTTGATGATCTCATATTCTCCATAGGCATTCGCAAATATCCGTGTAACGCCGGCTTTGTCCGAATTCAGTTTGGCGGCGGCCACCGGGTTGCCCAGAATATCGGTGTAGTTTTTGGGACCATTTTGGAAAGTAAAGGCGCCCGTACTGTCATAGATGGGCACGGTGGGACTGGCCCGCAGGGCATCCACCAGCGTGCCGCCGGCGGCGCCGCCATTGGTATTGATATTCGCCAGGTCCTGCTGACTGTAGGTGAACTGGGAGTTGATACCTACATGTATTTTGTTGCCTGGCTTGTTATCTAAATTAAACCGGACAATTCCCCTCTTGTAACCGGAATTAATGATAATCCCCTGCTGGGTGAAATAATTAAAGCTGAGGTAATACCGGGTATCTGCGTTGCCGCCGCCGAAGCCGATCGAATAATTCGAAATGGGGGCAGTGCGGAAGAGCGCCCGCTGCCAGTCTGTACCCCGCCCCATGCTGTCTATCTGTCCTTGCGTGAAGGGTAGGGGCGTTGTAGGCGCATTGGTAGCCGTCACCTGATTGAGATAGGTGGCAAACTGCTTCGCGTCCATCATGTCGAATATTTTACCGACATGCTGGACCCCGGTATACATATCGAAGTTAACGGCATTCCGGCCGGGTGTGCCCTTTTTGGTGGTGATTATGACAACGCCATTGGCGCCCCGGCTCCCGTAGATGGCTGTAGACGATGCGTCTTTCAGTACCTCTATGGAGGCAATGTCGGATGGGTTGAGCGTAATGTCGGCTCCGGCATATCCATCGACCACATATAGCGGATCACTGCTGGACGAAATGGAATTGGTGCCCCGTACACGGACCGTGAAGGAAGATCCGGGCTGGGAGTTGGTCTGTGTGACCTGTACGCCGCTTACCATACCTTCCAGCAGCTGGCTGGTGCCGAATACGGGTGTCTTGTCTGTATTGGCCAATTGAACGGAACTGACGGAGCCGGTCAGATCTTTCTTTCGCTGTGTACCATACCCCACCACCACAATCTCGTTAAGGCCTTTGGGATTTTCTTTCAGAGTAATGGGCAGGAACTCGACTCCTGCTTCGACACGCACTTGTCTTGTCTCGAATCCAACCGCCGAGATCTCCAGGGTGACGGATCCCGTTGCCGGCAGGGAGATGGAGAAGGCTCCGTTTTCAGCAGCGACAGCGTCAAAATGCAGCTTTTCCCCCCTGGCGAGGATGCTGGCATTCGGCACCGGATTGTTATCGGCAGACACAACCTTGCCCTTGAGCGTCCTGGTTTGAGCAAATAAGTTGAGCGTAAGGAGAAGAAGGCCAAACAGTGCCGACACTGATTTTCTCATAAGCATAATGGCAAGTTTTATTTTAGTGGGTTGTTACAATGAATGTCAAATTGGAGAAAATTGTAATCATATTGGGTATGCCGGGCCCTTTTTATTTACGGAAACGGTTGCAGGACGAGCTCTATACCCTACTACAACGTTTTCGTAGAAATACCGCAGCGGGGTAGAAAGTTTGTGTAATTTTCACTTGCACCATTTTGCCTGCCAAATGAATACGGTCAACCTTAAACAATTAGCCAAAGAGCTCAACCTCTCGGCCTCCACCGTCTCGCGCGCATTACGCGATAGCTGGGAGATCAGCACCCCTACCAAACAACGGGTGTTCGACCTGGCTAAAAAAATGAACTTTCAACCCAATCCATACGCCAGCAGCCTGCGCAAGCACAAGAGCCGGACTATTGCCGTAGTGATACCGGAAGTGGCGAATAACTTCTTTGGCCTTGCTATTAAAGGCATCGAGGCGATTGCCCGTGTAAAGGGATACCATGTGCTGATCTATCTCACCAATGAAGATGTGTCGGAAGAAATAGCGGTAGCTTCTAACCTGCAGAGCGGAAGGGTGGACGGAGTGATCTTATCCCTCTCGGGAGATACAAAGGATACCCGGCACCTATTGGAATTACAGCAGCGGAATATCCCGCTCGTATTTTTCGATCGGGTATGCGATAGCATCGGAGCGCCGAAAGTAATGACCAATGATTATGAAAGCGGATTTGTCGCGACGGAGCACCTCATCAAAGCCGGCTGCCGGCGGATAGCCCATTTGACGATTTCCATGAGCCTGTCTATTTCCTATAAACGCAGACAGGGATATATGGACAGCCTGCTCCGCTATGACCAGGCCGGTGACGGGGATCTGGTGATCCATTGCGACGGTAACGATGAAGACAATTATCGGGCGATCCGTGTACTCCTTAGCTCGGACAAGAGACCCGATGGCATCTTTGCTTCGGTGGAGAAACTGGCAGTGCAGGTCTATCACGTATGCCATGAGTTGGGGCTGAATATTCCCAAAGACGTGAAAGTGATAAGCTTTTCCAACCTGGTGACGGCCTCATTGCTCAATCCTTCCTTAACCACCATTGCCCAGCCGGCCTACGAGATGGGCAAGGAAGCCGCTACTATTTTATTCCGCAGACTGGAGAAGAAATATATTGTAATGCCCGAAGACGAGGTGATCCTGCCTGCAAAACTGGAGCCCCGGAATTCTACGTTGTAAGGAATGGTCTGACCCAACAAAGAGGTTCCCTTTTTGTGAGACCTATAAAGAGGACCGCTCCCTCGTCCGGAATGCCTTGTCTGCTTCAATGTCTTCCGCCTCCCGTTGCCGGGGACTCAACTCCGCAACAGATGCCATCAACTCATAAGAACGCAGCCTGTCTTCAAAACGATCTGTAAAAGTGGCAATCACCAGTTCGTCCACGCCAAATTCATTGGCAAGCCGGGTGAACTGCTCCCGGATCTGACCGGGAGTGCCGACCGCCATCCGCTGCCGGTTGAATAAGACCCGCTGCCATTCCGCCTGGGTATACTCATAGTCCTTTGCAACGTCATAAGTAGGGATCTCATCGAATTTCCCTTTCTCAAAGCTGAGCAGGCGGTAATCCATCACAGCCTGTACCTGCTTTACTTTTTCGGGATCTTCCGAGCAAAATGCAAAAATGCCCGCATTGGCCACAGGGGCAGCCAACTGGGCCGAAGGGCGGAACTTGTCTTTATAGGCTTTGATCGCCGCAGCTCCCCCGATTGGGTTAATGAATTGGGCAAAGGACAACGCCATTCCAAAATGCGCAGCCAGGTAAGCGCTTTCCCCGCTGGAAGTAAGCATCCAAAGGTCGGGCCGGGTGTCGATATGGGGGATGGCCCTTACTTTTCCCTGCATCGTTCCCGGAGTGCTGGCATCGGACAAAAAAGCGTCCAGGTCTGCCAACTGGCGTATATATTCCTGGGGGTCAAAAGTGTTGGAAGGATTGAGCAGCTGGGCGGTAAGCCGGTCCCCGCCGGGCGCACGTCCCAGGCCCAGGTCGATACGGCCGGGGTACAAGGCTTCCAGCAGACGGAAGTTCTCCGCCACTTTCAGCGTGCTGTGGTTCGGCAACATGATGCCCCCTGATCCCAGGCGTATCTGCCTGGTTTCCGCAGCCAGCCGGGCAATCAGTATTTCGGGAGAGGCCCCCGCCAGGGTCCGGGTATTATGGTGCTCGGAAAGCCAGTACCTTTTGAAACCGAGCTTGTCTGCCAATCTGGCCAATTGTATCGTTTCCTGTAAGGCCTGGGGCGCATTGCTGCTCTTTCGGATGGGGGTCTGGTCCAGGACACTTAACTGAAGTTTCGTTTGCATAAAATTATAAATAACACAAGCTGGAATGAAAAGTTTGGATCTTTCAATAGGACAAAACAGATAAAAATAAAAATGATAAATCGGCCCTCACCTGATCGTCAGCATGTACTCGGGTAAAAGACCGGAAATAATATTCTGATCTTCCCGGGGCTATTATGAAAATAAATAGTTAATTTGCAACATCGTAGCAAAAACAGGTGAAGTTCTCCCAGACCATACGACCCTTTCTTGCAGGCTTTATGTTGGCCTTGTTCGCGCTGGGCATTACGCCTAAGATCCTGATCCATGCCCTGGTAGCCGATCACGAGGATACCCATTTGGCGTTGGACCATGGCAAGACGGACCAATATAATAAGGCCGGATTTCACTGTACGATTGACAATCTGGTTGTAGAATCTCCTTTTTTGGATCATACGATCTCCCTTGAATGGGGGCTTCCGAAGTGTTTCGCGAAAAGGGCGCTTCCTTCCTACAAGGATCATCTCTCCTCCTCCCATTTCATCTTCGGACTACGCGGTCCCCCGGTTACTGTTTAATTGCCTTTTTATTTATTGCTTATTCATTCATCTTCACAAACGGAATTAAACACAAGCCTAATGAATTCCTCCTCACTTCGTTATATATTATTCCTGCTCCTTTTCCTGGGGATTGACCAATGTATGGTTGCACAGAGCGGAGCTTATAACACCCGATCAAAAAAGATCTCTATACCCGCCGGCGGTTCCCTGTCCGGGAAGGTAACAGAAAAAGAGAAAAGTTCGCCTCTTTCCGGGGCCTCTGTCTATATCCCCGACCTCAAACTGGGAGTAGTGGCCGATGCATCGGGCAATTACCAATTCAATAACCTTCCTTCCGGCAGCTACCTGGTCGAAGTGCATTACGTGGGATTCAAGACCCTCATAAAGACAGTGACCATCGGTGGCCCCGTCACCCAGGATTTTGTCCTCTCCGATGCATTTATAGAAGAAAGCCCGGTAGTGGTAACAGGTCTGTCCCAGGCCACCCAGATAAAAAGAAGCCCTATCCCTATTATTTCGGTCGACCACCGGTACATAACGACAAACATCAGCACTAATATCATTGATGCGCTCACAAAAGTCCCGGGAGTTTCGGCCGTTACTACGGGCCCTAATGTGTCTAAGCCTTTTATCAGAGGGCTGGGATACAATAGGATTTTAACATTATATGATGGTGTAAGGCAGGAAGGGCAACAGTGGGGCGATGAGCATGGCATCGAAATCGATCAATATGGCATTGACAAGGCTGAAATCATAAAAGGCCCGGCCAGTTTGACTTATGGCTCCGATGCTTTGGCAGGGGTAGTCAACCTGATTCCTACTCCGCCGGCACCGGAAGGAAAAATAATCGGAGAAGTATTGGGAGAGTATCAAACCAATAATGGCCTCTATGCTTTTTCCCAGATGTTAAGCGGCACCAAAAACGGGTTCGAATGGTTAGGAAGGGTTTCACACAAACAAGCAACCAATTATCAAAGTCCTATTGACGGTCGGGTATACGGCACGGCCTATAATGAAACGGATGCACATATTGCTTTAGGATTGCACCGGAATTGGGGATATTCTCACCTCAGTTTGTCGCTGTATGACAACCGGCAGAAAATTCCAGATGGAAGCCGCGATTCAGCTACCCGGAAATTTACAGAACAAATAACGGAGGCCGACACCGTCAGGCCCATCGTGTCTGATGCTCAATTGAAGTCTTATCCGATCGAAGGGACTTACCAACACATTCAACATTACCGGTTTTTCAGCAACAATACCTTTCTGCTGGGAAATAGCCGGATCACCGTCAATTTAGGATATGCATATAGTCACAGGCGGGAATTCGCGCATCCGCAGGCATTGTACATCCCCGGCCTGAATTTACAGCTCAATACCTACACGTATGATGTGAAATATTATTTCCCCGAATTCAGTGGCTGGAATATATCATTTGGCGTTAATGGAATGTACCAGAATAATAAGGTTACCAATGGGACAGAATATATCATCCCGTCCTATCGTCAATTCGATGTCGGTCCATTCGCCCTTGTAAAAAAGACCTTTGGCAAATTTGATATATCTGGAGGGATACGGTATGACAACCGTTCATTTGTCAGCGACCAGTTATACACCCAGCCTAATCCGGTAACCGGATTCGAGATGCCGGTGTCCGATACGACGGGGGCAACTTATCATTTTTCTCATTTGACCCATACCTATTCTGGTGTTTCAGGCAGCATAGGCGGCACCTACAATGTCTCTGATAAATTAACGTTTAAAGCTAACTTTTCCCGTGGTTTCAGAGCCCCCAATATTTCGGAGATCTCCGCTAACGGCCCCCATCCCGGTACCAATATTTACCAGATCGGAAGCGCCAATTTCAGCCCTGAACTAAGTTTACAAGAAGATATAGGGTTTATTTTTTCTTCGAAATATGCGGTCATTAACTTAAGCGTCTTTAACAATTATATTACCAATTTTATTTACAATAAAAAGCTGGTTACTGCTACCGGAGCCGACTCGGTTATTATCCCTGGAAATCAAACTTACAAATTTCAGCAAGGGAATGCCAATCTTTATGGAGGAGAATTGAATATAGATATTCATCCTATAACACCGCTTCACTTCGAAAATAGTTTTTCCTTAGTATATGGAGACAATAAACCAGTCAATGGAAAAGCAGTCGCTCCTGACGCCAGGTATCTTCCATATATTCCTCCCTTCCACGGGCTTTCGGAGCTGAGGTATGATTTCAACTGCAAATCCTCCCACATCGTGAACGGGTTCGTCAAGGCACAGCTGGTTTATTATGCGAAGCAGGACAGGGCTTATTATGCCGACAACACGGAAACAGCCACCCCCGGATATACATTATACAACATGGGTGTGGGTGCGGGCTTTACAAATAAGAAGGGAACGACCCTATTCAATCTCTACATTATGGGCAACAACTTATTCAATGTGGCCTATCAGGATCATCTAAGCAGGCTCAAATATTTTGAGCAATATTCATCCTCTCCAAATGGCCATCTTGGTATTTATAATATGGGCAGAAATATTGCTTTTAAGGTCATTTTCCCGCTTGAGTTTAATTACAATTAGCATACCGCAGGACCGGCCAATAAAAAGAGGGTGTCTCAACTTTGAGACACCCTCTTTTTATTGCTTATGGGTAATTTCTTTAATCCTTTTTATGCCCACCGCCATCTTCCGGCTTTTTACAGCAGGTGGGCAGTCTCTTGTAAGAATCGGGCTCAGCCGTAACATCGTCGGCATCATAACCCACATTCGCGATCAGGGTCTTGATATTCTCCACATTCGTGCGGTCTGTGAGATAGGTCACCGTAGCCGTTTTCTTTTTATAATCGACATTCACTTTCTGGATGCCTTCTTCATGGCTGAGGTATTTCTCGATCCTTTCCTTGCATTGCTGGCACTGTACCGTCGGCGTTTTAATGGTAACGGTCAGCTGTGTCTTTTGCTGGGCCATGGAGACACCTGCAAAGCCTAGCAGGAATAATACGATAAATTGTAGTTTTTTCATATATAAACAGATTTATGACACATAAATGTAACAAAATAAATCTGGTTCCCCCTGCTGACCGGCCCAACAATCCCCCCCTTTAACAATTCCTTACACCCCCTTCCAGCTTGCCGGATCCTCCCGCCATTTCAACAAAACAGCCTCTTCATCCGGGCTGACGATCTTTTTCTCCAGGGCCAGCTCGATCAGGGTAGGATAGTTAGATAGCGAAATATAAGGTACTCCTGCCTTTTCAAAAGCTTCTTTGCAGGCCTCGAAACCATAGTTGAAAATGGACACCAGCCCGATCACTTCCACTCCCGCCTGGCGAAGGATATCCACCACCTGCAGGCTGCTCTTGCCGGTAGAGATCAGATCTTCGATGACCACCGTCGGCTGCCCTTTCTCATAATAGCCCTCGATCTGCTGCCCCAATCCATGCTCCTTAGGCTTGGACCGGACATAGATATAGGGCAGTTTGAGCTGGTCGGCCGCCATAGCGCCCCAGGCGATACCCGCCGTCGCGACTCCTGCCAGCAGGGCGGCTTCGGGGAATTGCCCGAACAGGACATTACACATCTCCGACTTGATAAAGTCCCGGATATAGGGAAAAGAGAGAACTTTGCGGTTATCGCAATAAATAGGGCTTTTCCAGCCGGACGACCAGGTATAGGGCTCTTTCACATTCAAACGTATGGCCTGCACCTGTAATAGCTTCTCGGCTACCGCCTTTTCGTTCGGGCCGTTCTGGGTAATCATTTTTTCCATGGTGCTGCGAAAGTAAATAAAATTTGCCTCTTCCGACTTCCCTCTTCCGGCTTATCTTGCATTCAATTCAACTCCGATGTACATCAAAATCTATTTTAACGATAAGCCCCTCTTCCTCTGTGATCAGGTCAATGAAGAGATCAATGGCTATGCCCATCACGATGACGCCGTTTTCATCGACGAATTTTCCACTCCCGCCGTCAATTCCATCATCCATGAGATGCGGCTGGAAAAAGTACACGCAGGCATCTTCGTTCACCCCGACCTGGAGACCCTCCGGAAAGCCTTCTGGAAAAAATTCATCCTCATAAAAGCGGCCGGTGGCCTCGTGCAGAATGAAGCGGGAGATAGGCTCTTCATTTTGCGTCGTAATAAATGGGACCTTCCAAAAGGCAAACTCGATGAAGGGGAAACTTTAGAACAATGCGCCGTCCGGGAAGTGGAGGAGGAGACAGGACTGAGAAATATTATCCTGGGCAAACCACTGCTGGTCACCTGGCATACCTACGATGAGAGCGGCAAACACTTCCTCAAAGAGACCTACTGGTACCATATGACAGCTCCAGGCAACCAGGTGATCACCCCACAGGCGGAAGAACAGATCACAGAAATAAAATGGGTAGGCGGGAAAGAACTGTCAGCCCTCATGGGCAACACTTTCCCCTCGATCAAGGACGTACTGAAAGCCGCCGGCGTTCACCTAAAGTGAGAGGACCCGTTCCCGCTTCAATATAGCCACCGTCAGCCGGCTGACGCACACCAGCTTCTCCCGTTCATCCACGATCTTAATATCCCATACATGCGTGGTCTTTCCCAGGTGTAGCGGAGTCACCGTACCATACACATACCCTTCCTTTACACCCCGTATATGATTGGCATTGATCTCTAACCCGACGCAAGCGTATTTCTCCTGGTCGATGACATAAGCGGAAGCCACACTTCCCAACGTCTCCGCCAACGCTGCCGAGGCGCCTCCATGCAGCAGCCCATACGGTTGCCGGGTCCGGCTATCCACCGGCATCCGGGCCTTTAAGAAATTATCGCCGATATCCGTGAACTCCATACCCAAGTAGGCTCCCATGGTATTGGCGCCCAGGGATTGCAATTGTTCAATGGTCATGGGGGAACCGGAGAGATGCCAGATAGACATGGGCTTATTTTTTTGAGGCAAGGACTTTATTGGCCAGGGCTTTCGCTACTACCTCCGGTAAAAATTGCAGCACATCGCCGCCATTTTTTAATACATCCCTTACCAGCGTGGAGGCGACCGAAGTATACTGTGGCAGGCAGGTAAGGAAAATAGTCTCTATATTATGGTCGAGGCTCCGGTTCATATCGGCAATAGCCTTCTCATATTCAAAGTCGTTCACGTACCGGATCCCCCTCAGGATAAATTGCGCGCCCACGCGCTGACAGCACCGGACCGTCAACCCCTCATATACTACGGCATCGACCTTGGGATTGTCTTTGTAGATTTCCCGGATCCAGGCCAGCCGCTGTTCCTCCGAGAACATGGGCTCCTTATTCACATTCCGCCCGATCCCGATGACAAGTTTGTCAAACAAAGGCAGCGAGCGGTCGATGATATCCTGATGCCCGATCGTGATCGGATCGAAAGTTCCCGGGAAGAGGCCAATGCGTTGCATAATGGGGTTCTCCATGCCTGCGATTGGAGCAGGCGTTTTAGTGGTTAAATCTCCTTTTTAGGCGTGGGGGCTCCACCTGCCAATAAATACAATACGGCCATCCGAACGGCCACCCCATTCTCCACCTGCTGCAAAATAATGGATTGCTTGCTGTCTGCGGCATCACTGTCCAGTTCTACGCCCCGGTTGATCGGTCCGGGGTGCATAATGACGATCTCTTTACTCAGACTGTCCAGGAGCCGCTTGTTCACCCCATAGGCAAGACTATATTCCCGTAAGGAAGAGAATAGCGGCTGATTCTGACGCTCCAGCTGAATACGGAGGACATTGGCTACATCACACCATTCCAGGGCCTTCCGCAGATTGTATTCCACCCGCACATCGAAGGCTTCCTTGATATGGACCGGGATAAGGGTGGGAGGGCCGGCAATCGTCACCTCAGCTCCCATTTTCTTCAACAGATAAATATTGCTCAACGCCACCCGGGAATGCATGATATCCCCGATAATGGCAACTTTCTTTCCTGCCAGGCTACCCAGTTTCTCCCGGATAGAAAAAGCATCCAGCAAGGCCTGGGTAGGATGCTCGTTGATCCCATCCCCTGCGTTCACGATTGCCGCCGGGATATGTTTGGCCAGAAAATGGGGGGCTCCGCTGGCGCTATGCCGCATCACCACCATATCCACCTTCATGGAAAGAATATTATTCACGGTGTCCAGCAGGGTCTCCCCCTTGGCGGCAGAAGAACCCGAAGCGGTAAAATTGATGGTATCGGCAGACAGCCTTTTTTCCGCCAGCTCAAAGGAGATCCTCGTCCTCGTCGAATTCTCATAAAAGAGATTCACGATCGTCACATCCCGTAAAGTGGGAACTTTTTTGATCGGACGCTGCAATACTTCTTTAAATTGGGTTGCCGTATCTAAAATGAGTTGAATATCACCCGGTTGGAGATCCCTAATGCCAAGGAGATGTTTGGTACTTAGCTGCATTAAAAAGCGAAATTAGGGTATTCCGATCATTCTTCCAACAACGCTACCTCGTCTTTCCCGTCCTTTTCCTGCCAGAATACTTTTACTTTCTGCGTAATGATAGAATCGATGGATTTGCCCGTATAATCGGCTTGTATAGGTAATTGCCGGCTGAATCGCCGGTCGATCAGGATGCACAACTCCACTTTGGCCGGCCTCCCAAAATCCAATAAGGCATCCAGCGCCGCCCGGATCGTCCGTCCCGTATAGAGAACATCGTCGATCAGGATCACATTCTTATCCTCGATGGAAAAAGGAATATCCGTCTGGTTCAGCTCATGCAAACCCTTGCGGACATCGTCCCGGTAAAAAGTAATATCCAGTTTTCCGTAGTCTATCTTCCCTCCGGCCACCTGTGTCTTCAGCTGCCCCACTATCCGGTTGGAAAAATAGATACCCCTGGGCTGAATACCGATCAACACGGTATTTTCCAGGTCGATATGATTCTCCAGCACCTGGTGACTCAACCGCTGTATCGTAATAGCCAATTGCTGCTCATTCAGGATCGTCTTCAAGTAAGTATTTTTATGGCGGTAAAAATAGGCTAATCCCTCAAATAATAGAAAAACCCGGAATTTTCCGGGCTTTTCTATTATTATTAAGTTTTATCATGCTTCTGCCAGGAACGGATACCGGTAATCGGTCGGAGGCACAAATGTTTCTTTGATCGTCCGGGCGCTGAGCCAACGGTACAGGTTCAGGATCGATCCCGCCTTGTCATTGGTGCCGGAAGCCCGGGCTCCGCCAAAAGGCTGTTGCCCTACTACCGCGCCCGTCGGCTTGTCATTGATATAAAAATTCCCGGCCGCCTGACGCAGACGGTCAGTCGCCAGTTCTACGATCTGCCGGTCCTGCGAAAGGATAGAGCCGGTCAGCGCATAGGGGGACGTGGAATTCACCAGGTCCAGGGTCTTCTCGAATTCGGCGGCCTTGTATACATAGACGCTCAATACCGGTCCGAAGATCTCCTCGCACATGGTGGCATACATCGGGTCTTTGGCCTCGATGACCGTTGGCTGCACAAAATATCCCTTCGATTTATCGCAATGTCCCCCGGCCCAGATCTCAGCCTTGGGGTCGTTCTTCGCTTTGTCGATATAGGACTGGATCTTGTCAAAGCTCTTTTCATCGATGACGGCATTGATGAAATTGGAGAAATCTTCCACCGTACCCGTCTTAAAACTATTGATCCCCTCTATCAGTTTCTTCTTAATGACGGCGGCCAGCGTATCCGGGATATAGGCCCGGGAAGCGGCGCTGCATTTCTGGCCCTGGTATTCGAAAGCGCCTCTCAGCAGGGCCGTAGCCACTACATCCGGGTCAGCGCTTTCATGGGCCAGCACAAAATCCTTGCCCCCTGTCTCCCCGACGATGCGGGGGTAGGTGCGGTAGTTCGGGATATTCTCCCCGATCGTCTTCCATATCTGATTGAAGACCCCGGTGGAACCGGTGAAATGGATGCCGGCAAAATCCCGGTGGCCAAAGCATATTTTTCCCAGGGCAGGACCGTCCACATAGATCAGGTTGATAACCCCGTCGGGTAACCCCGCTTCTTTCAGGATACGCATAAACATTTGAGCAGAGAAGACCTGCGTATTGGCTGGTTTCCAAACCACCGTATTGCCGCACATGGCAGCAGAAGTGGGCAGGTTGCCCCCGATAGCCGTGAAGTTGAAGGGGGTAATGGCTAATACAAATCCTTCCAACGGACGAAATTCAAGCCTGTTATGGACGCCGGGGCTGCTGGTAGGCTGCTGCCGGTAGATCTCGCTGAGAAAATGCACATTCCAGCGGAGGAAGTCGATGAGCTCACAGGCGCTGTCTATTTCTGCCTGGTAGGCATTCTTACTCTGCCCCAGCATCGTAGTGCCATTCATGTACGGGCGGTATTTCGTGGCGATCAGGTCGGCAGCTTTTAAAAAAATGGCCGCCCGGTTCTCCCAGCTCAAGGCAGCCCAGGATTCCTTTGCCTGCAGGGCCGCGTCGATGGCCTGCTTCACATGCGCCTCATCCCCTTCATGAAAATAACCCAGGGTATGGGCGATCTCATGGGGTGGACGAAGGGCGATCTTCTTTCCGGTGCGCACTTCCTTCCCCCCGATATACATGGGAATATCGTGTTCGGTACTTTTTAATTCCTTTAAGGTCTTCTTTAATAATTCCTTTTCCTTACTGCCCGGGCCATAGTTTAATACCGGCTCATTGCCCGGCGCCGGATAATTAAAATAACCTAGATTCATGTGTGACTATTTATTATTAATAAGCTTATTTGTCCGCCGTCTCTTTTTCGCTCATCAGGTAAGCCTTGATAAACCCATCCAGTTCTCCATCCATCACCGGCTGGACATTCCCCACTTCATAATCCGTACGATGGTCCTTGATCATTTTATAGGGGTGAAATACATAGGATCGTATCTGGGAACCCCATTCTATCTTTTTCTTCGTGGAATTAGTCGCGTTCTTGATAGCCTCCTGCTTGCGGATCTCCTCCTCGTATAGACGACTTTTCAGCATTGTCATGGCCTTTTCACGGTTTTCCCCCTGGGTCCGGGCCTGCTGACATTCTACGATGATTCCGCTGGGCTTGTGCGTCAGGCGCACTGCCGTCTCCACTTTGTTTACATTCTGGCCGCCGGCCCCGCCGCTACGGAAGAAAGCCCATTCCACATCGGAAGGTTTTACCTCAATCTCGATGCTGTCGTCGATCAGGGGATATACATAGACAGAAGCAAAAGAGGTGTGACGACGGGCATTGGAGTCGAAAGGGGAGATGCGGACCAGCCGGTGCACCCCGCTTTCTGCTTTCAGGAAGCCAAAGGCAAATGGACCGTCGAACTGGATCGTGGCGCTCTTGATGCCCGCGCCTTCCCCGTCCTGGAGATCCAGTTCGGTGAGATTCCAGCCCTGTTTTTCGCCATACATGCGGTACATACGCAACAACATTTCCGCCCAATCCTGGCTTTCGGTGCCCCCGGCGCCGGAATTGATCTGCATCACCGCCGGCAATTCGTCTTCCGGCTGGTTGAGCGTACTCTTGAATTCCGCTTCCTCGATCAGGCCCGATGCCTTATCATAGGCTTCCCGCGTCTCTTCCTCGCTGGCTTCCCCGGCTTTCCAGAAATCGAATAATACGGCAAAATCCTCCACGGCCGTCTCCACGGACTCATAGAGCTTCACCCAATATTCATTCAGCTTGATGTTTTTGAGTATTTCCGTCGCGCGCTTATTATCGTCCCAGAATCCCGGGCTCAGCGATAATTGCTTCTCTTCGTTTACTTTATATTGGCGGTTATCGACGTCAAAGAAACCTCCTCAAGACCACTACACGGTCCCTCATACTTTTGATCTGTTCTTGTGTCATATTTTACAAGTTGATAATCAATTGATTAGTGAATAATTTAGACAAAATTGCATAATTTACCCGCATAGGTAAATCGAATCGGACGCAAAGGTCCGTAAAAAGAATCAATTAACCAGACTTAGGATAAGTTCTTCCAATCAGCCAGCCAGGCTTGCAACGTTTCCATTTCTTTTTCAGAAACGATATTTTTTTCCAGCAAGGCTTTATAGGCGTTATAAAGATTTGTTTCTATGCTTTCGGAAACGGAGATAGCGCCGGAAACCAATTCGATTACTTTTTCACAATGCTCGTACATGGGGATCTCCGAAATAAAATCTTTCATGTAATCATGTGGATTTCTTTTCTGGACCACGGTAGCATTGATAAAGCCGAGCTTATAATTATAGAGCCACATGATCGGTTGAGCGATCAAACCGCGTAAAATATCGGTAAACCGGAAAGTGACATAGGTCGGCAAGTACATTAAGGCGAATAATTCTTTTCGGACCAGGGTGTTTTGCGTATTGAAAGGACAGATAGTGCCTTTTGCCAATACTACCGGCGGCCTTTCGTCAAAATAACAGGGCGTGTCGCTGGTTAAACGATAAATGGCATCGACATCCGGATCTTCATCGGCCAGACCTTGCCAGAAACCGACCTTACAATCTTTTGCCGTTAATGTTTTTTCGATTTCGAATTGTTTAGCAATCAGGTTCAGGGGTAAGCCCCTGGGCCAGATCTTTTGCCTGGTATAAAGCTGATAGATGTTTATAAAGCCATTATTTTCGGGGGTGCAATCGAACTTGTTTTCGAACTCAGGGAAAACCCAGTTCTCTTTTGGAATATTGTCGTCATCTGTATCCACGATATATTCCGCTCCGTTTTGGATAGCGATCAAATAGCCTATCATTTTTCTGCAATAGTGATTATAGGGCAGCGTTTTAGCGAGTTCGAAGCCTGATTTTTCCTGTTGGGCGATCGATATGTATTGGACATTTTCACATTGCCAGTTTTCCGGGGTTTTTTTATCACCCACCACAATGAGCTCATAGTCCTTCATTCGGGAAAAAGAAACCACTGCTTCCGTAGGATCGAAAATGGAAGTGATTACTATCGTTTTTTTCATTTACTTGAATTTTCCAATGTTTGTATTATTTTGTTGACTGTGTGTTCCCAGGTGAAATTGTTTAGACAATGTTCCTGCGCTTTTTCTCCCATATCTGCCAATCTTTCCGGTTCGTCAAAAGCTTTCAGGATGAGTTTTGCCAGGTCTTCCGCATCGGCATTGTCCAGCCCGAACCCATATTTTCCATACCCGGAAAGTTCGGGAAAGCTGTTTCTATTTAATCCAACGATGGGTATTTTGCAGGCCAGAGCTTCTAAATAGACCAGGCCCCAGGGCTCATTGGTAGCAGGCATGAGAAATAAAGAACTTCTATTGAAGATGTCCTGCAGTTCGTCGATGGGGATAAAACCATAAGTTTTGACATTTGGCAGATTTATTTTTTGGGTATAGTCGTTTTGCCCGACAATAGCGAGCTCCAGCCGCGGATTGGTTTTTAAGGCAATCTCAAAAGCTTTAAGGACCAAAGGCCCGCCTTTGTCTTCAAATCTTCCTTTGGCGGCGAATAAAATTTTACCATTGGCATAATCCTTTTCGCCAAAGAATGGTTTTATGATGCCGAGTCCCGTACCTACAACCGTAATTTTGTCCGGATCGACTTTATAGTGTTCAATCAGATTCTGTTTTACATATTCGCTGATTGAAAAGATATGTTCAATCTGCTGGTAGGCCTTTTTTTCCAGCTTTTCAGCATCCGACAATAACCTTTTCGTGTATTTCTGCCTGTTTGTTGCGCTGGTTGACCATAGCTGCCATGTATAATCGCAAAATAAAAAGTGTTTTTGCTTTTCGGGTAATTTGTCAAACGGCAGATCGAGCGTTCCCATATGTAAGGTTAGATTGGACCCGCTTCCGGCAGTATGGGAATCCGCCTTTTTAGCGCTCAGGGCCCTGATAATAAAGCCGCGTTGTACATCGGCTGAGTTATTGTAATACAGCTTGCTGATGATTGTAAAGAATTTGGCCAGGTATTTATTTTGGACGGCCTTGGTGGAAAAAGCCAGGTTTAACCTATCTGTTTTTTTTAATATGGAATAAATGTGATGAGGTGTTCCGGACCAGGTCCGGGGATTTGTCGGATCTTCAATTGCGCAGATGTTTAATTTGATTTTCTCCATATTTTATTTAAATTTTATACGCGATATGGAATTTTTAATTCCCATAGGAGCATAGTTCTCCCTTAAGCAATGCGTTCAACGGCTTTTTTTATAAATGGATGGCAAGACAACAAAGATGGTTCCTGGGAATGAGGGTATTGCTGACCGGAGTAAAAACAATATTCAGTTTGCGGAAGGTCAGATTGGTGGTTGTAATATACAAAAATTATGCCCGATCAGCAACCCTCATTCGTCACCCGTCTCTGTCGTTTGCCCGGCCCTTAACGTCCGGCCTGCCGACGCCATTTTGTGGAGAAAACTGCCCATTTCTACGCCTTAAAACCGCTATAGGCTTCTTAACATTTTATTGCCCCGGTCTGTAAAGAGTTGGCAGGATTCTTGAAAATAGATAAGTAACTAACGCATAAAAATATTATTAATCATTTTTAAAATTTCTATTTATGAGTGCTCAAAAGATCTTAATAGGCGCCTTATCAGGCTTGGTTGCAGGTGTGGCTATTGGAGTATTGGTTGCCCCCGCAGAAGGAAGTGAAACCCGTCAACGTATTTCCGATACAGCCCATTCGCTGAAGAAAAAATTAAGACAGCTAAGAGGTGTCACCGTCGATGAACTGGATGAACTGAAAGATATTTTTGAAAGGGAAACCGAAGGACTGAAAAGCGATGTGCGCGAACGCGTCCTCGACCTGATCAAAGCCGCCAAGGCAAAAGGCAATAATATTAAGGAAGAGGCATTGTCCTAGACAGATCGGCCCTTATCACCGGATCGCCTGATGGACAACTGTCTGCCGGAATAGGGAACGGAGCCTGTAAAAGGCTCCTTTTTGCTTTTATTCCCCCCGGAATCTGCCGAATTCCCATTAATTTGCAGCCTTATCTTAATCAGCCTCTATGCCGATCGACCTTCGTTCAGATACCGTTACACGCCCGACACCCTCCATGTTACAGGCCATGATGCAGGCCAAAGTCGGGGATGATGTTTTTGGGGAAGACCCCTCCATCAACCAGCTCGAGTCCATGGCTGCCCAACTCTTTGAAATGGAAGCCGCCCTTTACTGCCCCAGCGGCACCATGTCCAACCAGATCGCCATTAAATGCCATACGGTACCGGGAGACGAAGTGATCTGTGAAAAGAACTCCCATGTCTATATTTATGAAGGGGGCGGCATCGCCTTCAATTCGGGTTCGCAGGTGCGCGCGCTGGAGGGAGACCGGGGCCGTATTACGGCCGATCAGGTGTCAGCCGCCATCAACCCGGATGACGTACACAAAGCGCGAACATCCCTGGTGACCCTGGAAAATACAGGCAACAGGGGAGGGGGGAGCTGTTATGACCTGGAAGAGATAACAAAGATCCGGCAGGTTTGCGAAGACAACCAGTTGCGGCTTCACCTGGACGGAGCCCGGCTGTTCAACGCCCTGGTCGCCAAAAAACAAACAGCCCTTTCCTATGGCAGGGTTTTCGACAGCATCTCCATATGCCTGAACAAGGGATTGGGCTGTCCCATCGGAAGTATTCTAATAGGACCGGCCTCCTTTATCCGGCAGGCCCGGAGGGTCCGTAAAGTCTTTGGAGGCGGAATGCGACAGGCCGGCTTCATGGCCGCCGCCGGTATCTATGCCCTGGAACACCATGTGGACAGACTGGCCGAAGATCACGCACATGCCCGGCAAATCGCAGCGGTCCTGGAGAAAAAGGACTTCGTCGCCTCGATCCTTCCCGTCGAGACCAATATCATCATCTTCGAAGTCGAAGCCTCCGTCTGTGCTAAACAATTAGCCGCCCAGCTAAAAGAGCAGGATATCCTGGCGATAGCCATCTCTTCGAACCAGCTGCGTTTTGTGACCCACCTGGACATTACCCCGGAAATGGTACAACGAACCATCGGGGTCCTTGAAGCGTTGTGACTATTAATTTCTTTAAATTTACAACAGACAGGATCTATCATTAACCTGCAATTTCAACTTTTTTTATATGTTCCCGAAAGTAACACCCACTCAGACAGCAGCATGGCAGCAATTACAAGAGCATTATAAGAACGAGATCAAGGGCGTCCACATGCGGTCCCTGTTCAAGGCGGATCCGGACCGGTTCTCCAAATACTCCCTGAAATTCGATGAGATCCTTTTCGACTATTCCAAAAATATTGTTACCGATAAAACCCTCACCTTATTGAGGCAGCTGGCGGAAGAGAGCAAGGTGAAAGACGCCATAGAAGCGATGTTCTCCGGCGAAAAGATCAACCAGACCGAAGACCGCTCCGTATTACACACCGCCCTGCGCAACCTGTCCGGCGACCCTGTTCTCAGCGACGGAAAAGACGTTATGCCCGACGTATTGCGTGTACTCGCACAGATAAAAGCCTTCTGCGCTAAAATTCATAGCGGTGAATGGAAAGGCTACACCGGGAAAAAAATAAAATATATTGTCAATATCGGCATCGGCGGCAGCGACCTGGGCCCCGTGATGGTCACCGAAGCCCTCAAATCCTATTGGGTGGCCGGCATCCAGCCTTATTTCGTTTCCAATGTTGACGGCACCCATATTGCAGAGACCCTGAAGAAAGTCAATCCCGAGGAGACTCTCTTTCTCATCGCCTCCAAGACCTTCACCACCCAGGAGACCATGACCAATGCCCATACGGCCCGTAACTGGTTCCTGGATTCGGCCAAAGATGAAAAGCAGGTAGCCAAGCATTTCGCCGCCCTCTCCACCAACGAAAAAGAAGTGGTGAAATTCGGCATCGACAAAGCCAATATGTTTGAATTCTGGGATTGGGTAGGAGGGCGTTATTCCCTGTGGAGCGCCATCGGCTTGTCCATCGCCCTTAGCGTAGGATACGACAACTTCGAATCCTTGCTGAAAGGCGCCCACCAGACCGACATCCACTTCCGCACCACCCCCTTCGAAAAGAATATCCCCGTCACCATGGCCCTCATCGGCTTATGGTATACCAATTTCTTTGGATCACAGACGGAAGCCATCCTTCCCTATGACCAGTATATGCACCGCTTTGCCGCCTACTTCCAACAGGGTAATATGGAGAGCAATGGGAAAACGATCGACCGCAACGGACAGCCTGTAGCCTGGTCCACCGGACCCGTTGTCTGGGGCGAACCCGGCACCAACGGCCAGCATGCTTTCTACCAGCTGATCCACCAGGGCACCACCCTGATCCCCTGCGACTTCATCGCCCCGGCGATCAGTCACAACCCGATCGGGGACCATCATGTGAAGCTGCTCTCTAACTTCTTCGCACAGACCCAGGCCCTGATGAACGGAAAAACCAAAGAAGAACTGGAAGCAGAGAAGGTTCCAGCCTCCCTGATCCCTTATAAATCATTTAGCGGCAACCGCCCCACCAACTCCTTCCTGCTGAAAGAGATCACCCCCTTCAGCCTGGGCGCGCTGATCGCACTGTATGAACATAAGATATTTGTTCAGGGCGTCATCTGGAACATCTACACCTTCGACCAATGGGGTGTGGAACTGGGTAAGGCGCTGGCCGGAAAGATCCTTCCGGAATTACAGAACGCCGACAAAGTGTCTACGCACGACTCTTCGACTAATGGTCTGATCAACGCATTCAAAAAAATGCGCTGACATGCCTTCGTTAAAAGATAATGCAGAAAGCCCTCCGTTTGAGGGCTTTCTGCATTATACAATATGCCACGCATTGCGTGACCAATTGGGCGGCCCCCTGACGGGTATCGATATGAATAAAAAAGGGCGGTGTGGAAACACCGCCCGCTAAGGTCTAACCATTGTTGCTATAAAAATTTCTCAGCAGTTACGGACAGATTCGAACTGTCGTAAAAGGTCTTGCGGACCTCCGCCTTGCCACTCAGCCACGTAACTCATGATCGGATGGAAGATCCATTTCATTCAGGGGCAAAATAGTTTAAATTTATTAGTCTACAAAATAAGTAGACTAATAAATAGAAAAAAGCCCTCCCCCGGCATCCGGAGTCCCGGCCACACGGGGTTGTCCACATTTTTTAGTTTTTTGTTATGAAATAAAATTAAAATAGGTTCGTTTTGAAGTAGCTTTGCACGATTAATTTTAAAAAAACAGGAAAACCACCACAGCAATCCCACATGAATACTTCCTCCCAGACGCTCAGGGCCCTCTATCTGTCCGGAGCTTGTTGTTTCGCAATGATCGTCAGCAGTTGTAACGGGCAGTCCAAAACTTCACAGAAAGAAGGCGACTCCACCGGTACCAAAAGCTCCGTGGCCGCCGCCCCGAAAGATACCCCCATCGCCAACCCGGCAGAACCAGCCCGCGGCCCCCTGGACACGGCGCTTTATAATAAGAAACTGGCCCAGCTGGTCAATGGGGATTCCTCGGGTCGCTGGCCGGTAAAAACGGGCTACCCGCTCGCAGGCGCTGTCCTTCCTTTCAAAAGGATCGTCGCATACTACGGGAACTTCTACTCTAAAAAGATGGGAGTGCTGGGAGAATATCCCCCCGATGAAATGCTGAAAAAATTAGGCGCTGAGATTAAAAAATGGGAAGCTGCCGATACGAGCACCCCGGTTCAGCCCGCCCTTCACTATATTGCCGCCACCGCCCAGGGCAGCCCGGGTAAGGATGGTAAATACCGGCTTCGTATGCCTTTCAAACAGATTGATTCCGTGATCAACCTGGCCGCTCGCATCCACGCCCTGGTATTCCTGGACGTACAGGTCGGATTCAGTAATGTGCAGGCCGAAATCCCTCAATTGGAAAAATACCTGAAAATGCCGCAGGTACACCTGGGTATCGACCCTGAATTTTCTATGAAGACAGGCAGGAAACCCGGCACCGTCATCGGTACCATGGACGCTGCCGACGTGAACTTTGTTTCCAACTACCTGGCAGGACTGGTCAAGGCGAATAACCTGCCTCCCAAGATCCTGGTGGTACATCGTTTTACCCGCCCCATGATCACCAACTATAGGAGTATTCAGAAACATCCCGAAGTGCAGATCGTAATGGATATGGACGGATGGGGCGAACCAACCCTGAAATATGATAGCTACAAGTCTTATATTTCCCTGGAGCCGGTACAGTTCACCGGATTCAAATTGTTCTACAAGAACGATATCCGCAAACCGAAGAGCCGTATGCTAACCCCGCAGGAAGTGCTGAGCCAGAAGCCGAAGCCTATTTACATACAGTATCAATAATCGTAATCGGCCGGGAATGCCGGCCGGTCTCAAAGAAGAATAATTTGCTGAAGGACGATCCGGGAGGGTCGTCCTTGTTATATCATGTCGCTGGGAGCGGGCCTTCGGCCCTTTGGGCCTCAAGTCCCGGGTCTAATAATGGGGCTTCGCCCTAGACGCCTGTGGCGTCTATAACCCTAAGGCATATTCGTTCCTTGCGTATTCCGTCCCCTGTTCTTATGAAAATAGCCGTCCATGGACAGCGGCCCGCCTCCCTCTATCAGGAAGAATATCAATAGGATCAGCACGACCACGGCCAGACTAAGCTCCGACTCTGCGGCAAATCCCCCTTTCTGTGCATTGGTAAAGATGATCGCACCGATCAGGATCGGTATCTCCAGGAGAGCGACCAGGCGGGTCATCAGTCCGACCGTCAGCATAAATCCTCCCAGCAGATTCGCAAAAGTGATGATGATTGCCAGCGTGCCTGGATCCTGCGCCATCGCACTTCCCGACAACAGTCGTTCCAATAGCGTGGCATTACTTATAAACGTGATTCCTTTCGCAAACAGGCAGAGGCCCAGTGCAACCCGTACGATCACCAGCCAGCGGGGATGGTGGGTAACACTCCATTGTTGGATACTTCGTAGTGTGACCATAGCTGTAAATTTTTAAAGAGCAGAAAAATACTGTCTCCATAAAGTTACGCAATTCCCATACCCCTGTGCGGCTTTCTTGCCTGCCTCATTGTAGCCTCTTAATCAAATACTTAGGAGATTCCTCGTATCCCTGCCGGAAGTAAAAGGCATGCGCCCGCTCCCGACGCGTATGACAATGCACTTCGATCAGCGAACACCCTCTTTCCCTGGCCAGCGCAGTACAATATTCTTCCAGGGCCTGCCCGATTCCCCCGCCGCGGGCCCTTTCGTTCACGGCAAAATAGCTGATCCGGGCAAAATCCCCTTCCACTGCGATCTGCGGAATAAAATGCAGGGAAATAAACCCCAGGATCCTTCCTTCTTTCGGGTTCCCGGGGACTTCAGGCGGCCCGCCGGTTGACTTCACCTCTTCCTCATATACCAACAGCGCCTCATCCGGATCTTTTACCAGCCTTTCGATCCGGGCTTCCAGGAATGATCCCGTGCCCGGGTACTCCAATTGGTCCAACAACGACCGGATCTGCTGCCAGTCGCTGACTCTTGCCTTTCGAATTGCCATATACTACTATAGTTTTATCCCGGGCTTACCATCAGCCCGGGGCCATTGCCTACAGCGTCTTCCCCCCTAACCAGCTCTTTCTAAACTGTACGATCGCCGGCGTTACCGGCAGCCCATTTTTCTCGTAGGTCACCACAGACATCGCCGGATTCTCCTTCAACACGATCCCTACCGTCTTTTCTTCCGTATGATGTACATAATGAATAGGAACTCTGGCTCCCGGCGTATGTGCTTCCAGGGCTTTATTTAAATCGACGGAAGTTTTAATAGATTGATTATCAATTGACTCTATTCTGTCGTCCACATCCAGCCCTGCCTCATACAAGGGGGTTCCCCGCAGCGTATTGGAGGCGATCACCAACCCCTCCTTCTCCGTATAGCGGACATTGCCGATCCAGGCCTTCCCCTCCGCCGTTTTCTTCAATAGGAATCCCGCCGGTGATAGCAGGGAATTATAATCGATCGCCTCATGCCCATAAATGTATTTTTCGAAATAGGAGGCCGCAAATTTCCTGTCTCCTGTCAGAGAGGCCAGCACATCTTCGAGCCCCGACACCGTATAGGGAACTTCCGGTTTCCCGAATTTCTTCCAGACGGCCTGCATATAATCGTCCAGGGTCTTTTGATAATGCGCTCTCAGTTCCAGGTCCAGCGCCAGGGCGATGGCCCCGCCATAAGGGTAGTAGGAGGAATAGATATTCGGGTAATTGGTCTTGTCCACAGAGACGCCCGCGTCCACGAACACCGCCAGCTGACTGGCCTCGACCGGGGAATAGAGCCGGGCCCCCGGCGTATTCATTTTTACATTGATCAGGCCGTTCAGGGTGGCCTTTACGTAATCGGTGTCCTTTCCAACCCCCGAACGAAGCACCAGCAGGTCCCCATAGTATTGGGTAAAGCCTTCCGCAAACCACAATTCCTGGCTCATATCGCTTTTCTCGAAATTAAAAGGCTCCAGTGTTTTGGGCCGGATCCGTTTTACGTTCCAGCAGTGAAAGAACTCATGGGCAAAGACATCCAGTAAAAAGTCATCGCCATGGAAATTCATAGGAATACTGATCATTGTGGAATTCCGGTGTTCCATCCCATCCCCGTGCACATAGGGGTTGATGCTGGCCAGGAAAGTATATTCGCCATAGTCATAAGCCGGCGTTTCCCCGAAGACGGCCTGCGCCTGCTGAACGATCTTTTGCACCCTCCCGCTGAAAGCCGTAAAGACACTGTCATCCCCGGCCCCATCCAGCGCGATGCGGAAAGTATACGACTTCTTATCCGGGTTCTTTACTTCCCATTTCCGGTAACGCAGATTCCCGATCTTGGTCGGGCAATCCATGAAATATTGCAAACCCCGGGCGGTGAAGGTCCAGGGATCGTTGGTCGTCTGAAGTTGTGTGGCGATGCTCCATTGCAGAGAGTCCGGCACGGCAAAGTGGATGGTGATCGGGATATTGTCTACCCCTCTCATCCATAAGAAAGCGGCAGGCATATTCAGATGCACCCCGGAAGGATCGATGCCCGCATAGGTGCCATCCGCATAATTGCCATAGAGGGTATATTGTATCCGGAGGTAACCGCTGTGGCGGGACACTTCATACACATCCCCGTCCGTACGGGTGATCGTTACCGCTTTACCCTGCTGATCAAAGGCCTTGACATCATAGATATTCTTCCCGAATTCATGCGTGGCATAACGGCCAGGGGAGGAGCGGCTCATCCGGAAAATGGCATTCCGGGTGGGGATATCGCTGGCGATTAACTCGATCTTCGCCTCATGATGGGCCAGATTGGGGAAAGAGACGATATAGCTGATCCGCTGTCCGGATACGGAATGGATACAAAAAAAATAAAAAAGGGCCAGGGAAAGGGTGATTCTATGCATAATGAATAAATAATTATGCTCAAAATAACCATTTCTTATCAATCAAATACTTTGAAACCAGGATTTCACCGGTTACGACCTTAATGTCCCACCATCAACACCTTCTTTACAATAAGATAACCGGCAATACATAACAGGATGATCAGCAGAATAGCGAAATATCCCCAGGGACCTTCCCGCAATTTTCTCTTCAGCCGGCGTTGCTTTTTCTTTTGGAGGCTTTTTTGCAGACTGGCATTCAACTCGTCGACATAGACCTGGATATCTTTCTTATTCCCGATAGTTGAAAGGCCCTCCATCGCATCATTCATAAACTCATTGTCCGCCATCATTTTTTCCACGGCAAACTTCTCCTCGGCGGAAAGCTTGCCGCTGAGATAGTCCATCAACTGCTGGTTATCTATATCTTTATTACTATTGGACAATATGTTCAGCAGATCATTGTTCATGATTTACTTTTTTGACTGGACTTTCTTTCCATTAACAACTTCAGATTCCTTTTTCCGTTCTGTATGTAACTCTTCACCTGTAAAAGAGTGAATTGGGTGGTCTCCGCTATCTCCTGGTAAGACTTTTTTTCCAGGTAGAACAAAGTTACACAGAGTTTTTGCTCTTTCCCTAATTCTTCCAGGGACTGCTCCATCAATTCCAGTAACTGGTCCTTCTCCAGGTGTTTGTTCTTGCCGGGATCTTCGTCCCAGTCTGCCAGCATCGCATCCGAAAGAGCAGCCGGACGCCCATGCTGATCCCTCAACTTCATCAGGCAGTGATTTCGGGCAATGGTATAGATCCAGGATTTGAAATATTCCACCTTATACTTGGGCAATTCGGTAATGATCTTAACGAAGATCTGCTGGACGCAATCCTTCGCCTCCTCCTCCTGTTTGGTGTACTTCATGCAGACCCCCAACAGCAACAGGGTGTAACGTTGCAGTAAAACACCCAGCCATTCATTATTCCGGTCGGCATAGTAGCGCTCCAGCAGCTCATGGTCGGTTATATGGTTAAAAGGGTCTCTTTTCACGTCGGGTAATGTAAGAAATTTCTATTACTGAGATGCAGGAACCGTAAAAATTCATAAATTACTGATAGGAGCTTCCTACCGGCGACCCATTATTAATTTTTGCCCTTTGACCGTTCTTAACGGTATAATATTTTGCCGTAGACGATTCATTAATTAATTTTCCGCATGATCAGAGCTATTTGTTGCGTCCCCGTAAGCCCTGTAAGAGCAGAACCCTCCCACAGAACGGAGATGGTTACCCAATTAGTATTTGGCGAATGTTGTGAAATATTGGAACAGACCAAGGATGACTGGTCCCGCATCCGTTGCAGCTACGATGACTATGAAGGCTGGTGTCAGTCCGCTCATGTGACGGAGGTCGATGAAGAAGAATATGAAAAAGGGGAATCTGTCCTGACGCCGGACTGGGTGAATGCCCTCGAATATAACGGGCATCCGATGATGGTGCCGATGGGCAGTAACCTGACGGCTATGAAGAACGGCCGCGCCGTCTGGCGAAAAAATCAAGTGCATTATAAAGGCAGCACCTGGGACCCGGCCACCGCCCGGAAAGACTCCAAATCCATCCGCCAGCTCGTATTTAAATTTCTGAATACACCCTATCTGTGGGGCGGAAGAACAGTGTTCGGCATCGACTGCAGCGGCTTCACACAGACCGTTTTCAAATTTCTTCAGGTTCCCCTGCTGCGCGATGCCTACCAGCAGGCCACCCAGGGAGAGCCCGTCGGATTCCTGGAAGAGACGCAAACCGGTGACCTGGCTTTTTTCGACAATGAGGAAGGCCGGATCACCCATGTAGGCATTTTATTAAATGCCCATGAGATCATTCATGCCTCCGGGAAAGTAAGAGTGGATAAAATTGATAATATGGGGATCGTCCATGCACAAACCTTTCAACGCACCCATCATCTCCGGATCATTAAAAGAGTACTCCCCGTGGTCTAGCCAGGGCTTAGCCAGGAATCCGGCGGCGTCGCTTCTTATTATTTGTCGAAGAATAGCACCTTTCCCGCGATCAATATCAAGGCAATGGCAAATATTTTCTTCAGGGTCCCTTCCGGCAGGCTGAGTGATAATTTACTGCCCATATAGCCGCCCACCAGGAAGCCGGTGAAAATCAGCAAGACCACCTTCACATCGATATACCCCCGTTTATAATAGCTCATAACGGCGAAAATTCCCGCCGGTAATAACAGAATACCCAAAGAGGTACCCGTAGCCTGGTGCTGACTGAACCCCAGGATATAGACCAGGGCCGGGACGATGATCACCCCGCCCCCCAATCCCACCAGTCCGCTTAACATACCGGCCAGCAGGCCGACGATAACCAGCGATACAATCGTTTGAACGGACATGATGTAAGATTTTGATATTACTCCCCCTTATTTCTTGTTCCTGAAATTGTCATCATAGGCTTTCACGGCATCCTGAATGACTTTCAGAGCCATCGTCTTATCCCCGAATTCCTCTACGATCACCTTCTTATTCTCCAATTTCTTATACTCCTCGAAAAAATGCCGCAGCTCTTCGAAGAAATGCTTGGGAAGCTCTTCCAGGTTATTATAATGGTTCACGCTGGGATCCTTGGCGGCTACGGCAATGATCTTATCGTCCGCATCCCCTCCGTCGATCATCTGCATGACCCCCATCACCTTTGCTTCCATCAGGCACATAGCCTGTACGGGCAGGGACGTGATCACCAGGATATCCAGCGGATCCTTATCATCCCCATAGGTCTGCGGGATAAAACCGTAGTTAACCGGGTAATAAAAGGAAGAATAGATCACTCTATCCAATTTCAATAAACCACTCTCTTTATCGATTTCGTACTTGGCCCGGGAACCCTGGGGAATCTCAATGATCGCATTGACGATCCTGGGCGCATTTTCTCCGACCGGAACTCCATGCCATGGATGTGAAACTGTCATCATAGTTGATCTGAATGTTTAGTATGGCAAACCTAAATCCAAAATCCCAAACCTCAAAATCTCAATCCTCACATTCTCTTCCCCCTTCGAAAGGGCGACCATTTATCCTGCACAGGCCGGGCATCCATTATCTTAGGAACGGCGATTTGCTGCGCTGAATAGATCCCCGAATGACCGCTGAAAAAATAAGCGGTAAAACAAGCCACCGCAAAATACAGCACATGCTCCCCGCCGAACAATTCCACCCCCATGACCGTACAGGCTAATGGAGTATTGGTGGCGCCGGCGAATACGGCAATAAAACCCAGACCTGCAAAAAGATCCACGGGTGCGCCCAACAACCAGGCCAGTAGATTGCCTAAAGTGGCTCCTATAAAGAATAAGGGCGTTATCTCCCCGCCTTTAAAGCCGGAACTCAGGGTCACGATGGTAAAAAGGAGCTTCCAAAGCCAACTCCAGTGTGTAGCCCCCCCTTCCCGGAAAGCCGAAACGATACTAACGCCTTTTCCATCGGGCGTAGTGACCCCCAGGCCCAGGTAGTCGGTAGTGCCGGACAGATAGACAAGACCGATAATCACCAACCCGCCTGCCACCGGCACCAGCCAGGGATAGGGGATGAGTTGTTTCCACCACCTTTTCAGCACATGCACTCCTCCCGCAAAGGAAAAAGCCGCCAGCCCGAAACAGCCCCCGGCCAGGATCACTTTGACCAATAAGTAAAGGTCGATCGATAAAAGACCATGCCAACGCTGCTCCCGGAAAAGAATACTGTATTGCGTATGATGAATGCCCCAGGCCGAGCAGACCAGGTCACCTACCACTCCCGCCACCAGGCAGGGTAGGAGAGCGTCATACTGGATCTTTCCGATGGTCAGCACTTCCATCGCGAACAGGGTTCCTGTCAGGGGCGTACCGAATACGGCGCCAAAACCGGCCGCGATCCCGGCTGTCAGGATCAGACGCTTGTCCCGGTCTCCCAATTTCCACCAATTGCTAAACCCGCTGGCCAGACTGCCCCCTATTTGTACCGCCGTACCCTCCCGGCCGGCAGATCCCCCAAATAAATGGGTGAGGATCGTTCCCGCCAGTACCAACGGAGCCATCCTGCGGGGAATACCTCCCCCCGGTTGATGGATCTCTTCGATCACCAGGTTATTGCCTTTTCCGGAATTTTTGCCCCACAGACGATACAACAGGTAGATGAAGACTCCCCCCGCCGGCAATAAGAACAACAGCCAGCCATGCTGCCAGCGGAAAACAGTTACTTTATCCAGCAGCCAGAGGAACAGCGCTACCGCAGATCCGGTAGCAATGGCGACAGGAAGGACCCAAAAAGTCCATTTTAACAGGTCGATCGCAATGGATAAATGTTCGGAATACTTTCTAATAATAACCTTATTTTTTAGGATTGAGGATCTCTTTAAGATCCACCAGCCATTCCCCCCTGATACGGACCACTTTGATGGTCGTAGTATCCTTTTTATAGGTATTGGCATAGGTATAGCTGGTGACGGAGTCATTGGTCGCCTGGATATTGATCGGCAGAATATCGGCGTCCCTGTATTTCTTCTGCTCCTCATGATCCAACCGGTCATAATCCTTTTTCCATTTATTCAGCAGCATCTGATTGGTGGTATCGGCATACAAATAGAAGCTGGCTTTTTCGTAATTACCATCGAGGGAGGCGCGTATGAACTCCCGCCCGGCATCCTGGGCATCTTCGGCCTTTTTAAAGGAATGGGAATTTCCACAGGCTGCTAAAAGGAGCAGGGAAGGGATCAGGAATTTCTTTGTCATGGAACAAATGTAGCAAAAAAAGCCTGCAGATCTCTCCGCAGGCCCAGGGTCGTTTACTAAATCAAAGGGAAACCGATCACTTATTTTGAGGGTGCATTTTGAGGATGATACTCACCCTGTTCATTCTTGTCTTTTTCGTAAGCCTTGATGATCGCTTTTACCAGGCGGTGACGCACCACATCCTCTTCATCCAGCTCGATATGAGCGATACCATCGATCCCTTTAAGAATATACAAGGCCTTGGCCAGCCCGCTCTTCTGGTTCTTCGGCAGATCGATCTGCGTCAGGTCACCGGTAATGATGGCCTTGGCATTGGCCCCTATGCGGGTAAGGAACATCTTGATCTGCAGGTCCGTAGCGTTCTGGGCCTCATCCAGGATGATAAAGGCATTATCCAGGGTTCGTCCGCGCATATAAGCCAGCGGCGCGATCTCGATCGTCCGGGTGCTCATATAATAACCCAGTTTGTCGGCGGGGATCATATCATCCAGCGCATCATACAGCGGCCGCAGGTAAGGATCGATCTTCTCTTTCAGATCCCCCGGTAAAAATCCCAGGCTTTCCCCCGCTTCCACCGCAGGACGGGTAAGGATGATCTTCTTCACCATTTTGTTCTTCAGCGCTCTCACCGCCAGGGCCACGGCAGTATAGGTCTTACCCGTACCGGCCGGTCCGATCGCGAATACAACATCATTTTTTTCGGCCGCGGTTACCATCCGTTTCTGATTTACCGTACGGGCGCGCACACTTTTCCCGTTCGGGCCGAATACCAGGATATCGTTCGGATGCCGGTCTACAAAATTATCTACTGTTTCGGCATCGTCGCCTCCCAGTATCTGCATGAAATAGTTCTCGCTGACATGACCATTTCTTTGCAGGAATTGCACTAAAAGATCGATTTTTTCCTTGGCTGTTTCCACTTGCTCGGGAGAGCCGCTTAACTTGATCTGGGTACCCCTGGACAGAATTTTTAACAGGGGGAATTTTTTCTTTAAGATGTCTAACTTGCCGTTATTTACGCCGAAAAACTCAATGGGGTTAACGGTTTCCAGGTTGATAATAGTTTCAGTCAAATTCAATTCTTTTAAAAGTTTTGAAATGGGTACCTTTTATAACTGGGGTCATATGCTGTCTATCCAAATATAATTGTTTGATCTCCTTTTTCCTGAAGTTATTTATTAACAGGATGTGAATATTCATTATTCTTCATTCACTAACATTTTTTTGCTATTTTTATGCCCTACACCACCTGTCCTCACTTGGACAGCCACTTCGAATGTGCTCCCCTGGCCCCTTAAAAAGAAGAACAGTGTTTCTGCGATTTTGTTCGTAAGAAGGCGGCTGTTTCCACAGGTGTCTTTAGCTGATTAGCAGGTATAACTGTTACTATCATTTTAATCTAAATAATACTCTTAGAAGATGAAAGGCCTCTGTTTACTGTACTGGTTAGGGCTTACTATACTCCTTATCCCCGGGCGAAGCTTTGCGCAATCCGCGGAAATAACCCGCTTGAGAGGACTGGTTTTGAGTGAGTTGGCAAAGAACGACCCAATGCCGGATACCGGCGTTATCAACAACCTCGATTTACTGGCTCATACCTTTTATGGCATCAACGCCGACAGCTCCTTTTTCTATGGCAAAAAAGCATTGGAGTACTCTGAAAAAACGCACTACGCAAAGGGGCAGTCGGAAAGCTGGAGGCTGATAGGAAATGGGTACCAATTAATCGGGGATTACACGAACATGATTGCCTGCTACTACCGGGCCCTGACCATCGCTGAAAGGATCGGCGATCCCACCCTGATCGGAAAAGCGAATACCTGTATTGCCCTGTTTTATAATGAGGTAGGAAAATATGACGAGGCCCTGGCGGTGCTGCAAAAGGCCGCCCGGCTCTCCCGGGACATGAAGGATAGCCTTCAATCCGCCTATGTGCTCGCCAGTATCTCCGATATCTTGTTCCGGCAGCAGCAATACGGGAAAGCCCTGGAATATGGGCAGCAGGCCTTACAGATCGCAAAGGGGCTGAAGAACGGCTATGCAGCCGCCTTCCTGAATAATGGTATAGGAGCGGTGCTTGCAGTGAAAGGCCTGTACCGGGAGGCGCTCTCCCATCACCTGCAATCGCTGGATTATTACCGGCAGACGGGAGATAAACTGGGAATAACGGAGACGACGGCCTTGCTTGCCAATGTTTATCGGGCGCTCAAAAATTATGGGAAAGCCCTGACCTATGCCCGGCAAAGCCTGGCCCTGGCCACAGAGATAAAAGGGAAGCGAGAGATCAAAGAGGCCGGCAAAGTGCTGTCGGATATCTACGAAGCGAAAAGAGATTACCGCGCAGCCCTGTTATATTTCAAGCTGTACAGGGATTATTCGGATAGCCTTTTTAATGAAGAGACCCGTAAGAAAACCTTCGAGCTCGGCGCCCGGTATGAATATGAAAGAAAAGAAGCCCTGCTGAAAGAAGCCGCCGCCAAAAAAGACGTCCTTCAACAGCATATCGATCGCAACCATACCCTGCAGATATCCATAGCCGCCGTGATCATCCTTTCCTTAACGATAGTCGCCTTTGTATTGTCCCGCAGCAGAAAATTTAACCGGCAGCACAATCAACTTCTGCAGATAAAAAATCAGGAGATCAACCGTCAGAAAGAGGAGATGGAACACCAGGCCGTTCAGTTGCTGCTGAACAACCAGCAAAAAGATAAATTATTCTCCATCATCGCCCATGATCTCAGGGGCCCCTTGAATTCTTTAAAGAGATTGATGGATCTGCTGAAAGAAAAATCGCTTTCCGAATCGGAGATCAACGCCATGATGGCCGAGTTGAGACGCAATGTGGACTATTCATCGGAACTGGTGAGCAACCTCCTGTTCTGGGCCAGCAGCCAGTTGAATGGTATCGTCGTCACCCCGGTCAACCTGCCGGTATGGCAACTGACGAACGATATCCTGGCGCTGTATATCAAGCAGGCGGCGGAAAAGGCCATTACCTTAAAAAATGAAGTTCAGGCAGGGTTCACCGGCTATGCTGATAAGGATATGACGCAGGTGATCCTGCGCAACCTGCTCAGCAATGCCATTAAATTTTGCCGATCCGGCGATGTGATCGTCGTCCGGGCTCGTCTGGATGGCGCTTTTATTGAGATCTGCGTAGCGGACACAGGCATCGGCATAAAAGAGGAAATGCTGGATAAGATACGCCGCAAGGAAAGTATCACGACCTATGGAACTGCTAACGAGAAAGGCACAGGTCTCGGCATGCTTCTTTGCCGGGAATTTACCGAAGAAAATAATGGACGGTTCTGGATAGAGAGCGAATGGGGAAAAGGAAGCCGGTTTTATTTTACCATTCCAGCCAACGCCAGCTCTTCTTCTATTATTGTATGAAAATTAGCTTCGTTCTCCCAGATCCACGCGGGTAACTGTTGTTTCATGATCTTCCACACACCGTCCTCTTTCTGCATTCTCAGTACGATCCGGTTGCCACGATCATCGCTTACATCCACCGTGAATAACCCTTCCTGTAGTCCGTTTGATTTCCTGAAATTGAATTCCCGCAGCCGTCCGTCGGCTTTTACCAGTTTGGTGAATTGAATGTTTCGGATGAATTGAATTTGCATAAGGCTTTCTTTGAAATTATAAATAATCAATTCTTGTGCTACTAATCACAAGGGCCTTCTTAAAGAATAGTGAATTTTTTACGACGGGATAGGAGGATAGACTACAAAAATACTAAAAAATGCTACTGGATGCCCGGCTGATCCCTAATTATTTGTCCCCACCCCCCCAGGGGTATCCACCCTCAGGGGGTATCCGACCTCAGGACGTAGAGATCATTTCCACCCCTTCCTCCTCCACCTCATTCCGGCTGGAACGCCGGCGGATAACCCTTCCTCCGGTCAGCAGGATCGTAAAGCTCAGGGTCGCACAGGCGGCCATCACCCCCGTCATGGGGAGGGCCGTATGGTTGTTCAGCCAGCTCACCGTAGCCGAGGTCAAAGCCCCGATGCTCATTTGTATCCCGCCCATCAGGGCCGAGGCCGTACCGGCATTCCTGCTGAAAGGCGCCAGGGACAGCGCCGAAGAATTGGGGAAAATACAGCCCTGGCAACATAAAAAAAGGAAAATAAAGAAGATCGTACTGAATAACTCCAATATCCCCAGCAAGCTCCCCGCAAAAAGCACGATCGACGTCACCACCTGGCAGAGCAGTGCCACTTTTATGATCTGCTCGCTTTTGTAAAACCGAAGGAGAACACTGTTCAGCTGGCTGGAACCGATCAGACCCAGGGCGACCAGCGCAAAGATCCAGCCATATTGCTGTTCACTGACCTTGTACAATTCCATGAAGACGGCAGGAGAACCGGCGATATAAGCATAGAGGCCGGCCGAAGCAATGGCCCCCGTCAGGGCATAGGTATAAAACTGGGGTTCCCGCATGACACCCAGGAAGCTCTTCACGATAGGCCCCGGCTTCAGCGAAACCTGCGGATCGGGCTTCCTGCTTTCCGGCAGGGTGAAATGAACGGCTACCAGGATAATGGCCGCAATAGCAGTCAGCACATAGAAGATATACCTCCAGTTGAAGTTTTCCGTAAGATAGCCCCCCAGGGTGGGCGCAATGACCGGGGAGACCCCGACGACCAGCATCAGCAGACTAAAGACCCGCGCATTCTGACTTACATTAAAAAGGTCCCTCACCATCGCCCTGGAAGCTACCAGCCCCACGCAGGCTCCCAATGCCTGAAATAAGCGAAGTACGATCAGCGCTTCCACGGAATGGACCAGGGCACAACAGGCAGAAGCGACCAGGTAGAGGGAAATGCCCGCATACAGCGGTTTTTTCCGGCCATACCGGTCCAGCAGAGGGCCGTAGAGGAACTGTCCCACCGAGATCCCTATAAAAAAACTCGACAAAGACAGCGTCACCCTGGCCACCGTCGTACCCAGATTTTTCGCAATCTGCGGGAATCCCGGCAAATACATGTCGATGGAAAAAGGACCGATAGCAGACAACAGGCCCAGGATCAGGATGAGAAAAACTTGCTTTTTTTTAGTAGGGGTCATAAGAGAGAGCAAAATTAGACCGATGATCCCGGATTCGGCTGTATTTTTATACCTTTTTGTGAATGATTCTTTTATGGTGAATTTTTCTGTCATTATCATCGGCGCAGGAGCCGCCGGCCTGCTGGCCGCGCGGGATCTATCCCTTGCAGGCTTTTCCGTCCTTCTCCTGGAAGCGGCTGAGGCTCCGGGAGGGAGGATACGCACCCTGCAGGGAAGAGGTTTCTCCGGGGTGGTGGAGGCCGGGGCCGAGTTTGTACATGGACCTTTGCCGGTCACCCTCCGCCTGTTGAAAGAAGGAGGCATCTCCTGGCGCCCGATCAAAGGCAAAATGGTGGGAGTACACCAAGGGAAATGGGGACAGCAGAATATGTTTGCCGGACAATGGGACGAATTGATGCAGAAAATGGAACAGCTGGGAAAAGACATGCCCATAGCGGATTTTCTGGCCAGGGAATTCCCGGGAGAGAAATATACCGCTTTACGGGATTCCGTACAGCGTTTTGCCGAAGGATATGACCTGGCCGATATGCGCACCGCCAGCACCCGGGCGCTGTATGAAGAATGGCAGGAGGAAGGACAGGAAGAATACAGGATCGACGGAGGTTACAGCCGCCTCATCCATTTCCTGGCCGATCAGTGCCGGATCCATGGATGCCAGATCCTCACCGCCTCGCCGGCAAAAGAGATCCGGTGGAGACAGGGTAGGGTAGAGGTACTGACAGCCGGCGGACAACTCTTCACCGGGGACCGGCTCATCGTTACCGTATCCCTGGGCATCCTGCAAATGGACCCACAGGCATCCGCCGTTTCCCCAGCCCTCCCCGCCGCTCTCCAATTCTTTCCCCCGATCCCGGATTATATACGGGCAGCCCGCCAACTGGGATATGGCTCCGTCATTAAAATATTAATGGAATTCCATGAGCCTTTCTGGAAGGAGAAAGGGAAGGGCGTTAGCTTCATTCTCAGCGACGAAGAGATACCCACCTGGTGGCTCCAGTCGCCGGATAAAAGCGATCTTCTCACCGGCTGGCTGACCGGCTCCGCCCTGAAAAAATTTCAGCGACTCGGCGACGATGCCCGAATAGAGCTTTGCCTGCAATCCCTGGCTTCTATTTTTACCCGGGATATCGATTTTTTGAAGGAGCAATTGAAGGCGGTATATATTGCCGACTGGCCTTCCGCTCCTTTTGTACAGGGCGGTTACAGTTTCGATACGGTAGAAGGAGGACAGGCCCGGGAAATATTGCGCACGCCTATTCAACAGACCCTGTTCTTCGCCGGGGAAGCCCTCTACGAAGGGACCTCTCCCGCTACCGTCGAAGCGGCTTTCACCAGCGGAAAGGAAGTGGCAGAAAAAATAATAGCGCAGTCCGGGCCTAAAGCACCTTCGCATATTGATCCCGCAATGCCTTAATCTCATCATGCGATGCCCGGAGCATCTGTTGTTGCTGAACCAACAGTTCACGGATATACGCCGGCAGTGCATCGCTGTTAAGGGCCGTTCGGTAGGCTTTCTGTGCCGCATCTTCGCCGGCTTCACAATTTTCCAGCACGGCATGCCGGTCGTGGCCTGTAAAAACAGCTTTCACGTCCATCCATGCCCGGTAGATCTTACCACTGGTGGTGGTTCCCTGCTCCACTTCCGCGCCGAGCGTTTGAACCTCCGTGGCCAGTGCGATCTTAATCCGGTGGCTTTCTGCGATCATGGTAGCGTACAGTACCTTCAGGTCCTCGTCTTCCGGTTTTGTCTCTTTAATGGCTTTTTCGTATCCTACAATACGATCATTGTTGATTTGAATAAGATCGTTAAGGATTTCGATCGTGTCTTTTGTATTTTGCATAACGCTAAATTTTAGATGAAATAATCAGTGGTAAAATCATGCCACGGATCTGAAAGCAGAAAATAGTCAGCCCCGGGGAAAATAATTCCTCATTATGGGCTTGTTAAAATATTTTTTGGGGGGACGCCTTTTTACTTCTCTTTCCCGGCCAACCTGGCCAGTTCCCGGAACAACTCTTTTTCCTTTTCGGAAAGGCCGACCGGTAATTTTATCTCAAGGCTGACATAGAGGTCGCCGAACTCGCCTTCTTTTTTATAGATAGGAAAACCCTTCCCCTTCAGTCGCATCGTCGTCTCATTCTGCGTTTCCGGCTTTACTTTTAATTTCACCTTCCCGCTCAGGGTCTCCACCGTGATCTCTCCTCCCAGGATGGCCGTATAGAGATCCAGGGGCAGTTTGGCATGCAGGTCGCTGCCTTCTCTTTTGAATCGGGCATCCTCCGTTATGACGAACGTTATATATAGATCCCCCGCCGCACCCCCGTTCATTCCCGCACCGCCATGCCCCTTGAGCTTGATGACCTGCCCGTTCTCGACCCCTGCCGGAATAGTGATGCGGATGTTCTTACCATTCACACCCAGCACCTGCTGGTGGGTAGTATAGGCGTCCGTCAAACTAAGCTGCAGCTCGGCCTGGATATCCTGCCCCCGGAGTTTTGCCCGGCTGTTCCCCCCGCTGGCCGATGTTCTCCCTCCAAACAGCGATTCGAAAAAATCCGAAAACTCTCCTCCATCTCCCCCGAATCCCCCGCCGCCAAAAGATCCGCCCTCTCCGAAGCCGGACCCCTCAAAAGGACTCCCACCCCTGCCCGTGCCGGCTCCCCGCCGGGTTTTGCGGCCTGAAGAGGCATTGGCTTTCTCGTAAGCTTCCGCATGTTGCCAGTCCTTCCCATATTGATCGTACTTTTTCCGCTTTTCCGGATCGCTCAACACCTCATTGGCCTCATTGACCTGCTGGAATTTCTTATTGGCTTCCTTATCATTAGGGTTCAGGTCGGGGTGGTGCTTCCGGGCCAGTTTCCGGTAGGCTGCTTTGATCTCATCCTGGCTGGCAGTCTTATTAATACCCAGTATCTTATAATAATCTATAAAGTCCATGTAATAACTCCCTTTTTTACAAATTTCCGAATTATCGGCTGAATTTCGAATATACTTCCCTTTTCGCGGACCCGCCCCGGAAAATCAGATCTATAACAATTTCAGGCTGGCATAGTTTTTTGGGAGGGCTAAAAAAAGCCTTTTTATGAAGCCCGCAGGTATCAGGAGTCGTTGCCGATCGTAAAGAAGAAGCGGCAGCCCTCGCCTGGCTCCGATTCCACCCAGATATGCCCCCCGTGTAATTCGGCTATTTTTTTACAATGGGCCAGCCCGATGCCGGAACCTTCATATTGCGAGCGGTTATGCAAGCGCTGAAAAATGATGAAGATCCTCTCCGAGAACTGCTGGTCGATCCCGATCCCATTGTCCCGGACAGAGAACTTCCAATGTCCGTTCTCTCTCTCGGACCCGATGGCCACGGCCGGGGCAAGTCCCGGTTTGTGAAATTTGATGGAATTCGTGATGAGATTCTGAAATAACAGCTTTAATTCGGTAGGATAGGCATGGATCACCGGCAGCGGTTCCATTTGGACGGTAGCGCCGCTCTCTTTGATGATCTGGTCCAGGTCCGCCAGCACCTCAGTCAGCAGGTGATTACAGTCTACCTGTTTGATCTCTTTTTCCCTTCCGATCCGGGAATAATCCAGCAGGTCCTTGATCAATACCTTCATCCGGTCCGAAGCCTGTGAAATATAATCGAGGAGTTTATCCGCATTGGCGTCGAATTGCCCCCGGTATTGCTTCTGTAGTAGTTCGACAAATCCGGAGATCGTTCGCAGCGGCTCCTGCAGATCATGGGAAGCTACATAGGCGAATTGCTCCAGCTCCTTGTTTTTGCTTTCCATTTCCGCCGTTCGTATCCGCACTTTCTTTTCCAGGGAGCTATTCACTTCCCGGTTCTCCTTCTCCAGCCGCTCCAGCTCTTCGGCCATCATATTGAAATTCTTCGCCAGGATTCCGATCTCATCCTGGGAAAAAGCCTTGGCTTTGCGGCTGAAATCCCCCTTCGTCACCGATCTGGCCGATAAAAGGATCTCGTCGAGCCCCTTCTGGATACCCCTGCTGACCGTGATCGCCAGCAAAAGGCCCGTGCATTCCACCGTAAGAGCCACGATAAAGAGCAGCCGGAGTATCACATGCTCCAGCCAGCGGGAACCTGCTCCCAGGGCATAAGAGAATTCATCTTCATAAGGGGTCAGCTGCACATCGAGCGGTTCTATATCCCGGAGAAGAATATTGATGCGTTCCTGGGAAGGCGAGGGGGAATTGATCTC
>WNFI01529008.1_pt3 | contig 67265 bp, 63 predicted proteins | sample 5400471 | NCBI WGS metagenome assembly WNFI01 (sample SAMN13153348, study PRJNA577476) | soil metagenome | isolation source: 100 cm saprolite on Douglas fir-dominated hillslope | place: USA:California | collected 2013-09-17 | reverse complement strand
GCTTTCTCTTTTATCTCAAATAACCATGGGTAAGCTGCCATAATGGAGTTTTTTTCTACAGCACGGGGATTGAACAAATGCAACAGGTGCCAATCTTTACTCGACTGCCTTGTACCAATATTAGTAAGGTCAGGGCCGGTACGTTGCGTACCCATTAGATTAGCATTGGTTATCCAAAAACTTATTCGTTTACTACCTGCATAATCGGCGGCCATGCTTGGCCGCTTACCCCACATTTTGTCCATATCGACATCACGTACCTGCTGTGAGTGGCAGGCGACGCAACCATTATTTATATATACTAACTTACCGGCTTCTTCTTCCGGCGATAATGGTTTATATCCCGGAAGCGGCACACTATCATTTGCATTTTTATTGGAAGGTATTATGGCTACAAATAAGGTTAGTATTACAAACAGCCAGGTAGCCGCTTTAAAGAGTTTTTTATGATTATTGGTGAATTCCATCCTTACGTATTTAAAATTTAAATGTTTTCCGTTGCCAATGTTATGTTAAACCGTACAGCCTTAAACGCCTTTTCTTTTACATCAATCGGATTCCTGCCAATAGTCATTTTAAAAAAATTATAAGCAAAAATGATATGGGCCATCCACATCATACTGCCGCCAATGGCCCGCCATAGCCAATAAGGCGCCATCATAATTACACTTTCTATGAATGGCTTTTGCTCCATCCACATCAAACCCTTTAAAGTACCTCCTATCATCAATGGAACAGTGTAGAAAAGCACCCCGATAAATGAAAGCCAAAAATGAGCGCCCACGGTTAGTTTGGGAGGTTCTTTTCCTGTAAGCCTTGGCACTATGGCGTAAATGCTGGCAAAAAGTAGAAATGAAATAATACCATACATCGTTAAGTGTGAATGGGCGATAGTGAAGTCAGTAAAATGCCAAAGTAAATTTGTGTACCTGAAAGCTTCAGCAGTACCCTGGTACGAACCCGTAAAATAGAAAATTATACCTACCAAATAAAAGGGTAATGTATAACTGGTCCCTACCTTTTTAAAGTCTCCCTTAAATGTCATTAAATAATTGATTGTGCCTGCGGCAACCGGTATCAACATTCCGACGCTACTTACTATCGCAGTGGTTTGCAGCCACCAGGGTAAAGCACTGAATACAAAATGGTGCGTACCGATCATGGTATAAAAAAAGATATTGGACCAGAAAGCCAATATGCCCAGACTGTAAGAATAAATTGGTTTATTCAATTGTTGCGGAAGAAAGTAATACAAAAAACCAAGGTTAGAAAACATAAACCAAAGTCCTACTGCCTGGTGCATATAGTAACCCTGCAAAATAGTCTCTCCAATGCCGTTTTGACCAAAAGGCAAATAAGCTATGAAAGAAACTATCAAAATAAAAATAAAGGAACAGACGATAAACCAATTGGAGATGTAAATTTCTTTTGTCGTTCGATTGGCAATAGTTTTAATAAAATTATATAAGGTAAGTGTCAGGCCGCCAGCCCAAACAGCCATGATCGGCCAGACAAATTCTTTGTATTCGCCGCCGCCATTATTTAAGCCTGACATGAGTGAAATTGCACCTACCAACATTGCTATATTGACCAATTTAAGCGCAAGCCATCCTTTTTTCAAACTAAAAATGGGTGCATTACTGGTAACGGGTATAACATAATAACCTAATCCCATTATTCCAAGGGTTGACCATGCCCAAAAAACAAGGTTCGTATGGACAGGCCTTAACCGGCCAAAACTTAGCCAACTTACATGGTCTGCATCCGGAGCTACAAATTTTATTCCGAGGTATTCCCCTACACTTGTTCCAATCACTAACCAAATAATAGCAGAACCTAAGTACCATAAAATAAGTTTGGATAATTCGGGGTCTATTTTAGGCCGTTTAATGGGGTATTTCTTGGTAGCAAATAAGTGAAGCGAATGTTCATTGCTGACATTATTGATTAACCCTTTGTCGTCACTGGGGATCAGGCTACCCGAAAGTTCATTTTGCTGTAACTGATAATCTAATGCTTTCTTTCTTTTTAATAGCTCTTCCTCCTGTCCACTTACATCCATTTCTTCAATGTAGCCAGCCAGTTTCTTCGCTCTCTTCAATTTTTCCTTTTCCCTGAATACCACCAGGGATGCGTTGGCCCTTAATACGAATATAATAACTAATATAAATAACGGGATACTGATCAATGAGAGCGTAATAATGATACCTGGCTGGCTGATTAAAGATTTTGAACCTGGTGCGTTATTAGCATCCTGTGCAAAAATTACTGATGATGAAAAGAGCATCATCAGCATGAGGGTTGTTTTTTTAATAGCGTTTTGCCTGGTGGCTTTTTTTTTCAGTATCACTTCTATTTCAGATGAAGTGAGATTTTTCATGTAATTATCCATTTCATCTCCTGGTTTTATTTTTTTGTAATTAAAGAATTCTTTCGTGATTTGCCAGGTGTTATACGACAGAAATATCACGGTTGCAATCAACGCACCAAAAGCAAGTGCGGCAAGTATTATCGTGCCTACCGGATATTTATTGAGGTTGAGGTTGAATGATTCATTTTGAGCCGTTGCAGTAGTTGCAAAAGCAAGAATAATCATTGTACTTATTAATTTGCTTTTAGCTCGGCGGATTGTATTCATGCTTGTTATCTTGATTAGTTCTATTTATTTAGTTGAGTATTTTTTCTGAACTCTTCGGGGGTCACAAAAACGTATTTTTTAAAGAACCTCGCGAAATAGGAATTATCCTCAAAATTGAGTTTATAGGCTATTTCACTTATGGACTCATTACCGTTTACCAGGCTTCTTTTAGCTTCCAAAAGAACTCTTTCCCTTATCATTTCTCCGGCAGATTTTTCAGCTACCTGCTTGCATAGGGCATTAAGGTGATTAGGGGTAATAAATAAAAGTTCAGCATACTCCTTCGGTAATTTCAGCCGGATATAGTTTTGCTCTATCAGTTTTTCGAAATTCCGAAGTATATTGTAATTGGTTATGTTGCTATTTGGTTTAAATTGTAAGACGAATCTTCTGCTTATATACAGAAATAACTGCAATAAGGTCGTACGCATTAAATCGTTTTTATGCAGATTGTTTTCTCCCTGTTCTTTCAGCAGTATCTCGAAGTAAGGCATCACAGCTTTTTTTGCATCAGGCGTTAAATGATATACCCCATATTTACTGTTACCGCTAAAAAATGGAAAATCTGATAAGTAATGGCTGTTTAAAAGAAAAGAGCTGAAAAACGTATCATTGAAATTTATAAGACAACCTTCGATACTACCTTCAAACAACCAGGTATGCACCTGGCCGGGCGCCATGAAGTATAACGTGTCTCCTTTTACAGGATAGGTTTCAAAATCTATAATGTGTTTTCCTGCGCCTGATTCAACATACAGTACCTGGTAAAATGAATGACGGTGAGGGAATACTAAATCCTGATGTGATTGCAGAAAATCCGGCATATCATATACAACCACATCCTGTAATGAAGCTGCATTATCTAGAAGATTACAGATGTCGTAAGTTGGTATTCTTTCCTTCATTGCCGTGTCTATTTTCGTTGACAAAGGTATTTTTCAAAGATTTGCTTCTTGGGTACTTTTGTTACATTTAATGGCACTATTTACTGATTAAGTAAAATTTGAATTCCTCTACTGTATATCTGATTGCCACCGTAAAAGTAGACAACCAGCAGGTCGCCATGAAATCACTTGTTGTTATCTGCTATAACCATAAGTTATAGGCTGGCTATAAAACTGGTCAATTGCAAGCTCCTCTTTCCGGATTCCAGTCGTCTTTATCAATGGTCTGTTTCATGCCCAACTCACACTTGGATTTGTTGACAACGATACGGGCATAAATCGTATGGAATTGACCCCTAAAAATTAAAAAGGCCCGTAAACACTGGGTTTTACGGGCTGCTTGGTCTTTTGTATCCCCTAATTTGTCGACTTGGCAGGACGGAATTCGAACCGCTAAAAAATTTTCATTTGATACAGGGAAGTTTTTATTTAGTTTATTTCGATAATCAGCTCTTCTTTCGGGCGACGGACTTTTTTCAGGTTGGCCAGCCAATCATTGGCCGTATCCCGATAGCCCAATGCCATTAAAGTGGTGCTACGCAATCCTTTTTCCCGTAATCCTAATAATTTGTCCAGTTCGGAGATTAAATAACCTTCCATCGGTGTAGCGTCGATTTTTTCAACGGCTGCCGCCGCAGCGGCGATCCCGATAGTAATATACGTCTGTCTCGCCGCCCACTGGAACCGTTCCTCCTGCGTCATAGCGGCGAACTGTTCCTTCAGCCGGTCTACATTTGCCAGCATATTAATCGATACCAGCCCATGCATCATGGACCAGAAAGATTGGTATTTCAGGAACCTCGATGGCATCGGCGGGTTGCAAAATCCTATAAAGAGATAAAAGTATTCCTGGCTGCCAGCAACAGCTTATTCATCCGATCGAATTTCATTTGATATTCTTTTGATATATTTCCTTCATGGTCGTACAGGCTGCTGCGGACGGCCGGAATGGCATAAGGCAGGGTCCAGGCACGAAGCGACTTGGCTACTGCGTCCATAGCCGTAATTCCTTGCATAGCTTGTCCGCCATCGGCCCAGCAAACCAATCCCACCACTTTATCGGTGAGATAGGGAGTGGTTTCCTTAGCGCTGATCTCCAGCCAGTCGAGACAATTCTTCATGATCCCGGTCATACTGCCATGATAGAGGGGGGTCAGCCAGATATGCAAATCGGCCGAGCGGAATGTCTCCGTCATCACCTGTGCTGCGATCGGAGTGGTATGGAGGGTAATGTCGAAGAAGGGGATGCTGGCCGAGGAGAGATTGAAAACTGTCACTTCCGCTCCTTCCGATTGCAACTTATTTTTGAAATAACCGGTTATTTGGTGGGAGGTGCCGGTGGTCCTTCTTTCCAGCGCCCCGTTGAACAGGAGGATCTTCATGATTGAAATTGTTTGCGTTCACAAGAAAACTAAAAAAACAAATTATTTTTTGACTGCGTTGGCATACCTGTTCTCTACCGCCTTCCAATCGAGCACATTCCAGAATGCATTGACGTATTCCGCTCTTCTGTTCTGGTATTTCAAATAATAGGCATGTTCCCAAACATCGAGGCCCAATACGGGGATACCCCTGTTGATCGTATTGGTATCCATCAGCGGGTTATCCTGGTTGGGGGTGGAGCCGATCTCCAGCTGCCCGTTGAATTTCACCAGCAGCCAGGCCCATCCTGATCCAAAACGACCCAGGGCTTCCGCGGTTAATGCTTTTTTGACTTCGTCAAGGGAGCCCCATCTTTCGTCGATAGCCGTCTTCAGTTGCCCCGTGGGTTCTTTGGCAGGGGCCGGGGAAAGGATCGACCAGAAAAGGGAATGATTATAATGCCCGCCGCCATTGTTGCGCACTGCAGGAGAATATATACTGATTGCCTGCAGGATCTCTTGGATTGGCAGTGTTTCGGCCGAACTGCCCGCCAGGGCCTTGTTCAAATTGTCTATATAAGCCTGATGATGTTTGCTGTAATGCGTCTCCATAGTCTGAGCATCTATATGAGGCTCCAGTGCGTTGAATGCATATGATAATGCCGGTAGTTGAAATGCCATACTGTTGAATTTTAATTTTCATCACAAAAATACTAGCTTTGTCTAATAAACAAAATAAATACTTTGTTTATTATGAAAATTAATTTGCCGGATAATGAGAAAGCATTGTGGATCCTGAAGATGCGGGGCGCTCAACCTTTAGCAGCCCTGGCGACGGAGTTACAGGTCACCACGGAAGGGGCCCGCTTCCAATTGCTGAAACTGGCAAATGAAGGACTGGTACAGGCTGGCACCCTCTCCAAAGGAAGGGGGCGCCCTCAGCAAATATGGTCACTGACTGCTTCGGGGCATGCCCGGTTCCCCGATACCCATGCAGAGCTGACCGTGCGGTTAATTCAGAAAATGAAGGAGGAACTAGGGGAAGCAGCTCTGCAATCGGTGATAGAAGCCAATGGCCAGGAAGGGGTGACCCTCTATTTATTGGAATTAAAGGGAGTGACCGATCTGGGGGAACGGGTCCGGGGTTTAGCCAGGATCCGGGACCGGGAAGGCTATATGACGGAATACAAAAAAGATAAGGAGGGGCATTGGCTGATCGAGAATCATTGCCCGATCTGTGCGGCGGCACAGGCCTGCCAGGGGTTTTGCCAGTCGGAACTGAATACGTTCCGGACAATCTTCGGCAAAGGAGTAAAGGTAGAGCGGGTCGATCATCTGCTGGCAGGCGCCCGGCGTTGTGCTTACCTGATCCAATAACAAATTCTTTACTTAGTAAAGGGAGCTTTGATTACCATTCAGGTTTTGGTAGTAGATTGTATCCATCAAAAGTGATTTATGCAAGTAAGACCGGTATTATTAGTATTGATAGGGCTATGGGTGAGTGCCCTGGCTAAGGCCCAGATTATGACGAATGCCCAGGTTCAGGTGGAGTATAATTGGTGGGACCCCACCGCCAACTCCTTCCCCGTGATCGATGGCCAGGCATGGCCCGGGGAAGTGCAAGCCCCTTATGACCGCTTTCCCGCCCGGGCAGAAAAGACATTGAACCCCGATGTATGGGACCTCTCCCACAACAGTGCCGGCCTCTATATTAAATTCAAAACGAATGCTGAAGATTTGGTTGTCCGCTATGTCCTGAAGGGCAACCGTACACTGCCCCATATGCCCACTACGGGGGTAAGCGGAGTAGACTTGTATGCAATCGACCTACATGGCAACTGGGTCTGGGCGCCAGGCCGGTTTACTTTTGGGGATACGGTGGAATACCGCTTTCCCTCGCTGAAAGTAGGCGAAGGGGCCCCGGAGAAAGACTTCGAATACCGGTTATACCTGCCTCTTTATAATGGGGTGCAATGGCTCCGGATAGGGACACCCAAAGGCAGAAAATTTAATCCCATGCCGTTGTCGCCGGAAAAGCCGGTGGTCGTTTATGGGACTTCGATTGCACAAGGTGGTTGTACGTCCAGGCCGGGACTTGCCTGGACCTCTATTCTCCAAAGAAAACTGGACCTTCCCCTTTACAATTTCGGTTTTTCAGGAAAGGGCAAACTGGAGTCCTCCGTTATCGACCTTATTACGGAGATCGACGCGAAGCTTTATGTGCTGGACTGCCTCCCCAATATGACCCCCTCCGGTGGATTTTCGGCGGAGGAAGTGGAGAAGCGGGTGGTAGCAGCCGTCAAAGAGATCCGGCTTAAAAGGCCCTCCACCCCCATCCTGCTGGTCGAACACAGTGGAGGCAGGACCGACCGTATCATCGACACGTCGATCTATAATAATTTTTCGACGGTGAACAAGACTTCCCGAAAAGTATTCGCCCGGCTGATGGCAGAGGGGATCAAGGGTCTTTATACGCTCAGCAGCGATGAGATCGGCCTCGGTATCGATGCAACGGTAGATGGGGTGCATCCGAATGACTTCGGGATGATCCAATATGCAGATGCTTACGAGAAAAAGATCCGCTTCATACTGGATGAACCTTCCGATAGCCTATCCACTACTATTCCCGTCGTGCAGAGCAGGGACTTCTATAACTGGCGGAAACGCCACCAGGAAATTATTGCCTTGAATAAACGGGAGCCGCCCCGCAATGTGATCCTCGGCAATTCGATCATTCACTTCTGGGGAGGCCGGCCAGTCGCTGAAGTGCAACGCGGACAGGACTCCTGGGATAAATACCTGGAGCCTGCGGGTCTCAGGAACCTGGCCTATGGATGGGACCGGATCGAGAACGTATTGTGGCGTGTTTATCATGATGAACTGGACGGGTATGCCGCCCGGCATGTCATCATCATGATTGGCACCAATAATCTCGGGATCAACAGCGATCCGGAGATCATCGCAGGATTGAAGAGGCTTATCCAGGCTGTAAAAGTTCGTCAGCCCTCGGCCACCATCCTTTTGTCAGGAATATTACCCAGACAGGGTATGGAAGAGCGGATCGTCCTTCTCAATAAAAATATTTCCCGTCTCGCGGCAGACAGGAAGCTGGTGTTTATCGATCCGGGCAAGGTGCTGCTTACCGGTAAAGGCAAGATCGACGAATCCCTTTTCTCGGATGGCCTTCATCCCAATGCTGCCGGTTATGAGAGGCTGGCTCCGGTGCTGGCATCATATCTTACTCCTTAAGTTGCCAGTCCTGAGTTCTGACCAAAAAGAAAAGCGTCCGTTCAGACACATCTTGGTGAACCGTAAGGTACAGATTTCGAACCGGTTTATTGATGATTTGAAAATACTAATATAGCAGTCAGTATGCCGTCCTCCGCGAGGCTGTTGGTGAACAACATCAACACTGGGGAAGACATATTGTTTTATTCTTAATCATTTCATCGGCTCACTTTTTTCATTCTGAGCCTCACCCCCATATCGTATTGCCGCTTCAAGTATATCAATGTTTATATCTTTTAGTGTTTTGAACCTAATGCAATACCCAGTCACGCTCGCCTTGCCTAGTTTTTTTCCATACGTTTGGGCTAAGTATGTCTTATCCTTGATACCAAGCGAACCATAATTTACAACCTGGTAAAACTTGAAGTGTGAGCTGGTGCAACTCTTGCATATCACTACGCTTTGGTTCAGGTTGGCTGGTAATATACTTTTTGATTTGTTCTTGTACGTTCATATAAAATACATAATTACGGGTTGCTTACTCTACCTTTTCAAATTTCGCTTTATTTTTAGTTATCGACTCGTTCATTTCCTTTTACTTTTCTTCGTAAGTAAGGTCAGGCTTACCTTTCATTACGTCAGCATGTTCTTGAATGTATCAGACACGGATGACTGTTCCCCAAAAATATGAACAAACTTAATGCAATACTTTTTGCTTAAACGATAGGCCGTCGCCACTTGTCGCACTATATACAAACCTTTTAGGACTCGAACCACTTAATTATTGAAAATGAACAGATTGCAAACCCAAGAAGTCGCAGGCAAAGCAAAAGCCACTGATAGTCAGTGGCTTTTATATCGAGTGAACCTTATGGAACAAGAGTCGAATCAGTTGGTCTCCGATCTCGGTAAGTTCGAAGTGACCTTCAAAACTTGAACCCGATCTCGGCCGGCATGGCTGTACTTGCTTCTCTGGTTGATCAGTATGGGGCGTTTAACGAGATTCTGAAGTGCTAGTCGAGGGGAAAAATGTCAAATCATTTAGTCAAGACTTGACCCAACAGAAAGGGATTAAAAGTTAAAGGTCAGTCTTACAAATCTAAGGTCAAAATCACTCCACCTTCAAACTCTTCACCGGATTGGCGGTGGCGGCGCGGAAAGCCTGAAAGCTGACGGTGAGCAGCGCAATCACCGTCGCTGCTATGCCTGCTAGCACGAAGACCCACCAGGGCATCGAGGTACGATAGGCGAAGCTCTGCAGCCACCGATGCATGCCCCAAGCCGCCAACGGGGCGGCGATGATGGTTGAAAGCCCCACCAGGACGATGAATTCCCGCGACAGCAACGACACCAGGTGAGGAACGCCGGCACCCAGCACCTTGCGGATGCTGATCTCGCGCGTCCGCTGGTTGGCTGTGAACGCCGCAAGACCGAAAAGGCCCATACAGGAAATAAAAATGGCGATGCCCGTGGCGATGTTCATGATCTGCGCCGTCTGCCGTTCCTCCGTGTAAAGCTGCTCCAGCGATTCGTCGAAGAACCGGGACTGGAACAGGGTTCCGGGATATATTTTTTTAAAGACCGATTCCATATTTGAGGTCAGTGTACTCACCTTGCTGGCGGAGACGCCGTCGCTGGAAAGTTTTACGCTCAGTTGGGTACCGCCACCGGCTTCCGTTGAGAAGAGAAAAGGTCGGATCTTCTCATGCATATCGTCCGAATGGAAATCCTTCACTACACCGATTACGGGGCCCGTTATGCCGCCCAAACCGCTGCGCACCTGCCGACCAACGATATCGGCCGGCCGGTTGAAACCAAGCGCCCTTGCCGCCGATTCATTCAAAATGAAAGCCCGGTAGGCGGGTTGCGCGGGGGCGGACGCTGAAGCGGGAACATTCCTCCGCGCCGTGTCCGAAAGTTGGAAATTCCTGCCGGCGACAAGTGTCATCCCGTATAAGGATAAATACCCGGTGTCGATCAGATCACCCCCGGGTTGGATGTTCACGTCCGTGGCACCCTTATATTCAAGCGACGTGCCGAACATCATATGGTTCGTCGACTGGGGGCTGGCCGTATTGAGGCTCACCTGCTGAACACCTGCGAGATGGCGGATCTCGGCGGCCAGCACATCTTTCCGGTTTTGTGGCTGATCCCTGGGAAGATCGATCGTGACGATAGCGTCTTTATTAAAGCCAAGATCGGTGTTGAGCATATAATGGAGCTGCCGACCTACCATCATCGTGCCGATGATAAAAAGCAGACTCACCGTGAATTGAAAGACGATCAGCCCCTTGCGGAGATAACTTTTTGAGTTCAGCTGCTGGACGCCAGGTCCCTTCAGGCTGATCACCGGCAGGAAAGAAGCCAGCGCCCGCGCGGGGTACCAGCCCGCAAGCAGACACGTGACCAGGCTCGTGGTCCCGATAAAGAGCCAGGTGCCGGGATTGCTGTGCAGCCTGACGCCTTCGGGGATAAAGCCATGTAAGACTTTTATGACAGGATTGGCGAGTAAGAGCGCGAGTGCCATGGCGGCAAGGACGATGATACCGGTTTCGATCAGGAAATGCAGGACAAGACCGCCGCGGCTGCTGCCCAATACCTTCCGTATGCCTACTTCTTTTGCCCGTAATATGGACTGCGCCGTGGACAGGTTGATGAAGTTGATAGCGGCAATCACCAGGATGAAGAGGGCAATGCCGGCCAGTGCGAACAGTGACGGTTTATGCGCCCGGCGGCCGTAGGGGTCACTATAGGCAGAATTAAAATGGATGTCCGACAGCGGCTGCAGCGACCGGGTGATCTTGAATCCGGGAGGGAGATGCCAGTGCTTTTGGAAGAAGGCGGATAACTGCTGTTTCGCCTGGGCGGCTGTCATACCGGGAGCCAGCTTAACATAGACATTGGTATTGCTGCCTGCCCTGTCCCAGTCTTGTATGTTGGTTTTGAGAAAGCTGTTTTCGAGGCTATTATAGGAGATGAGGTCTTTGAAGCCAAAGTCCGTATTCTGGTCCCAGTCTTTGACGATGCCCGTGACGGAAACCGTCAGCGAATCTTCGTACACGACGGAACGGCCGATCCATTCTTCAGGCGCTCCGCCCTGGAAATAGCGCTTCCCTTCCGATTCGGTTAGCACCACGGAGAAAGGTTTCTGCAGGGCCGTCGCGGGATTGCCCGCCAGCCACTGATAATGGAAGAGTTTCAGGTAGTCCGTGTCCGCAAAGGTGATGTGATATGTTTCGTTGCCGCTGATTCCGGGTATGACCCGGTCCGGCTTACCCGCCACCGGGATCAACACACGGGTGTCGTCGGTAAAAAGGGTGGTAGCAGCGCTGAAGGCGGTAGTCTCATGCCGCAGACCGGCGCCAACGGGTCCCGCCATCATCGCATCATCAGCTTGCATACCGGGGCCGCGTACCGAATTCACCAGCCGATAGATGCGATCGGCGTCGGGGTGGAATTTGTCGTAGCTGAATTCGAAGGCCACATACAAGTAGATCACCACGCAGGCGAGGATGCCGAATGTGAGGCCGAGGAGGTTGATGCCCGTAGTGAGCTTATGCCGGCCGAGACGGCGCAGCGCGAAAAGCAGTTGTCTTTTTAACATGTTTAGAAGGATATGCCAAAGCGCCACCAAAAAGGAGCCATTTTCAAAACAGGATGACAATCTGTTGATTATGGTCGCGTTCCCACCAAGTCTGTCCGTTTTCGATACAGTCAGTGTCCGAATCTCTCAGCTCACCCTATTATTCATTGGTTGAATGTAAGATGTACTTATTCCTCAGCAATCCATAGTGTACGGTCAAATAATGGCTATTTCATATTATTCATGGGAATTTGCATAAGCTTTGATCTATTATATTATATATTATATTATAGGCAATAGCCGCTCGCAAGCTGGATCAAATATTTTTAAACATATTATATATGAAGGATTATATTTATCCTTGTCCTTGATTTAATGATTTCCCCAACCGGAATGATAAGTACAAAAACGTTGTACCGGTTGTAAAAATAATGATAGGTAAAATCTACCTTTCCATTTAGTGTCTGCAAAAGTATAGACCCGTCTTTGTTTGCTGCCTTCATTTATAACTGCATGTCGTCGCCGTTGACTGATAAAAAACTTCAGTGAAATACAAGCATTTTCGAATTAGTTATAGCAAACCCGAATTTATTGGCAAAGCCATTTTATCAAGAGTGATCATTTCTATTGTAATCCGTTAAAAGAATCGGTTTGCCAGGGGATTGATAGTGCATATTAATAAATTCTTTTAGATTTCCGCATATAACCTGAAATCGCACATAATATTCCTTTTTTACCCTATTCCACGGTTTTTGTTTTTCGGATAAAAAGTGTACTCCATCCGGTCCTAATACTAATGGATCTTCAAACTTCCCCAATTCATTTTTGAGACCAGCATAAGAAAAATCAGTAAGTTCAAATAATATATACTCGCCTTTGATCTCGAAATTTATTCTGAATGATACATCTCCATTTGTTTTATCACTAGAATCTATTTTGCCATTTTTCTTTGCCAGGTATTGGAGCTGCCCACTTTTATAAAATTTCCCACGTTGTGTCTCATACTCATATATTGATAAAAAACCAAGAGTTACTTCTTTCTCCCTCTGGATATAGCCAAATAGCTTTTGTGTGGGATTGTTATAGGCTGTGTAGTCTCCCCATTTACTAATAAGCTCCTTTGCTCCAGAAACAGGGTAATTGGCACCTACCTTTACCGAATCAAGTATACATATTAGACCTGTTGATGGGTTAATAGGTAAATCCAGCTTCCTTGTCTGCCCAAAAGTAAAATGCCCAAGAATTAATATTGGTATAACTTGTAAAACTCGTTTCATGAAACTAATATATAATTTACTTTATACTGTTTGAAGATTTAAGTTGTATTGATTCGAATACACAGTCAGGTTGACTTCTGGTACTCGAATCGCACATTCTTTGATAATAAACCACTTACAAAATAACAATTAAAATCACGGAAACTACCGAACGCAGAAAAACCTTCAATCAATGACTTGAAGGCTCAGGAATTCAGCCTGCTCAACCTACGAAGCTACACACCCTCAACAATTATCATTTTCGTTGTGGCTGCTCTCTGCCTAATAGCTTTAGCTTCAGAATATGTTTCTGAATTCCACCACTCATTAGCTCGGTCAACAGTCGGAAATTCCAGCACAACTAGTCTTTCCGGCTTCCAATCGCCTTCTAATGTTAGTGTCAGTCCTCCACGGGCGACAAACTTTCCGTTAAAAGCGGCAATAGTCGCGGGCGTTAGTTTTTTATATTCTTCGTATTCTTTGTGGTCTTGAATAGAGACGTCCACAATTACATATGCAGGCATACAAAATAATTTTATTTCAAAATTTTTTTTCTCTTAACCTCATTAAGTTTACCTTTTAATATCAATTTTCTTTTTAGTATACAAGTCCTTCCCAAATTCATTCATTAGCAGTTCATTTAATTCCTTGTATTGGTTTTTACGTAAGCCTCTTGCCCATTTCATTTTTCAAATATTTACAAGATAGCAATTTTGTCACAGAAACACCTTCAAATCAATGACTTGAAGACGTTTAATTTCTTTGGTGAACGAGATGGTACAAAACTCGCTTTTAATCCAATTATTTATAGTCTGTGTTATTGATGGAGAAAATATAAATCGTATGATTAGATCCGTCATCTTGTTCCCTGTAGGATATGCTATTATTGCCTTTTCTGTATAACATAGATGTAGATGAGCTCTTAGCGCCTATATCTGGTAGCGATAGATTTGCTTTTTTAAAACCTGTCTTTATGAGCTGATCGATGCAATTCAGTGCATCTTCTTTTTGCCAGACGCCATATTCTAATTCACTATAGCTGATTTTAGGTCGCTTGCTAAAATGCAAGGTTCGCTGGACAAGCAAACCGTTCTCAACATTATTATATAAATAGGTAATAATCGTAAAGTCACTATTTTGCGCAACTACTTTTTTCGCATACCCTTTTTCTTTCATAGTAGAGTCGATTTGCTCAATTCCTGCCTTACGCATCCCAATCATGTCATTGATCTGAAGATTCTGGGCACATAGGATCGCAGAACAACAAAGGAAGCAGAGAACCTGGAATAATCTTTTTTTCATTGTAGGCGCTTATTATTGTTGGTTCGCAATCTCCCATAAGGTTGACCTTTTAGAACTCGAACCACGCAAGTACTGAAAATTAATTATTTACAAGATCAGCAAAAAATATGAAAGACAAAAACGTCTTCAAAATCAATGATTTGAAAGCGTTTAAATTCTTTGGTGAACAAGAGCCTTCAAATCAACGGTATAGCAGGCAAAGAACTTTTGCCAGACGACCTCGAACGTACGCTGAAAGCACGATCCATTCATTTCATCATCGAACCTTATATCCGCTTCAAAGGCCTGCCCGGTGAACAGGCGACCATGTTCTTCCTTGACCCGCCCGGCAATGCCCTTGAGTTCAAGGCCTTCCAGGACATCAGTCAGCTATTTGTGAAATAAAGAGTAGAGTTAGGGGATTGGACACAGTCATCGGCAGGCCGGTTTGCCACACACCTATGAGAAAGCAGGAAACAGTTATCCGTCCGTTCCTGTAGGTACCTTTCCATAAGCTTTCCGACTGCATCTTATTGGCTTTCAAGGAAATATATTTATCAGTCCAGCTTTACTCAATTCAGCACCCCATCATGCTGTTCAGGAAACAGGAGCAAGTTAAATTTCATGTCACACCCGTTCTCGACGATATTGTAAAGATAAAAAGTCAACATCCATTCGCCCGTTGCGCCGCCATCGGTATATTTTATCTGTTCCACCGTCAGCTTGCCCGAACAGGAATCAAGTATGACATCGTCCTGAACGATCCCATGCAGGGAAAAATGATAATTTTCACTTTTTTCATCCGTCAGATCCAGGGGCAGGGAAGGATATAAGGCGCTTTCGACCCTCACCCACTCCTGCTTCCCCGCTTCCCGCCTTTTCCGGACTTTTTTATTGGAAGCCGTCATAAACATCCAGCTCCCTTCCAGGAAAAAATTTCCATGCTCAAAGTCAATCCTGACATTGACCAGCGGCAAGGGCGAAGACCTGCGGTCTTCCCGTTGAAGAAAGTAATGCGGGGAATTATTGTCCTCTGAATGCAGGATGGAGTATTCAAAACTCCGGAGAAGTGGGTGGTGTTCCATAAGCTTCATTTTATTAGTTCACCTTGAAGCTAGGATGCAAAAAACAAAAAAGATCCGGTGAATCGCTCAATGGGCACAAACTGTCGGCGGATCATGCCAAATTTTCGCCAATCTTGGTTCCCATTCAGACAACGGCAAAGAAAAGACAGATCATCGGTTCGATCTTTCCTGAAAAATTGACTTTTGACGACGAAATCTATGCATCCCCCCAGCCCCCCTTACGCAATATCAATCACCACCGTATGCATATAATCCTGTTCCTCCACCTCCTGCACCATCTTGACAATAGGGTTATTATTATACCGCAAGATAAGCTTCGTAACGCCTATCTGGATAGTATCCTTTTCTTTCAACCGGGTCTTTTCCGTCAATCGGTTGTCATCCGCGTTGATGAAAATACCATTCTTGCTGGGCTTGCCTTCCTCCCCGGAAGGGTCGCTAATAAACAGGCCGGCTTTCTCCGCATACAGGACGGCATGGACCTTGCTGATATAAGGATCTCCTTCCACCTCGATGAAAGGGACCAGGTCAGGCCTGGGCTTCCTCCCCAGGAAATTTTTTCCCGGATATAAGGGGAAGGTCTTGGCAGATTGATTTTCTGTGTGACGTATTAACCAGGCAACCGGCGCAGGCTCGCGCTCCATCGACTCAGCAACCACTTCGGGTTCAACAACAGGATCCAATTCAGCAGCAATCCCGGCCTCTATAACTGGATCAGGCGTAACAAACGGCTCATCCATAGCAATAGGTTCACCCCTGTCGACAGCTTCAGGCGTAATAGCTTCTTCCGCCTCCTCTTGAACAAACTCAGGTTCGGGATTCGGCTGCATAAGGGGATCCAGCTGAGACGGAGGCTCCGGTTCAGCCACCATAACAGGCTCCGGTTCAACCGTAACAACTGGCTCCGGTTCAGCCGTAACAACAGGCTCCGGCGTAATAACCTCCTGCACCGGCGGAACATAAGACGGCCATTTCCGCGACGCCATTTGAATCTCACTCACTTTTGCCGCATTTCGGGCATGAAGCCTCTTCAGGAAATCACTGGGAGCCTTTTCACTCAATCTCTCAAAATAAGCCAGCTTGTCTTCCACCCTCATTTTGATCTCACTGTCCGTAGCTGTTTCCGGTAACTCCAGAAATTCCAGCGCTTCACTTTTTGTCATGGTTATCTGTTTATATTTTTATGGATTTCGCACCGCTCAATGATTAAACTGACCATCCCCGCCAGAGAAGCATCCACTTCCGCCAGATCCGACGGAGCATACAGCAGCCTGTCGCAACGGGAATAAAAATTTCGTACATCTTCCACCAAAGCCTGATCCTGCGTATTCCGGTAGAGACTATCTGCCAACTCATCCCCCGAGATCCCGGATGTTGGCCAACTCTCCTGCAGGAACCCGCTAAGGATCGCTTTCACTTTTATAATATATTGCTCTTTATCCTGCAAACCCCTCAGCTCCTCCAACTCCCTTCTGGCATTGGCCGCCAAAAAAGCATCCTGCTCCGCCGCACTCATCTCCCCCGCCTGACCGGAGGCCGCATCCCCGAAGCCCACCGCACCACCCGCAAGCGCCCCCGCCTCCCCTATAGGCGAACTTACCGGCATCTCCGCCCCCATATAAGGATGACTCCGCCTCCTCAACCACCAAAACGCAAGGACGCTGATGCTCAAAGCCCCCAGCGACCACAAGACCCAGCTATAATCAGCACCATTGACGACAGGCGGAGGAAGGACGGCCGGCTTCTTTTCCCCCGATCCCGCCAAAACCGGTAGTATATCCAGATCGATAGCGCCACTCTGCAGCTCCCGGTAACCCTTAAGGGAAGGATCAAAATAGGCCCACCGAACAGAAGGGATGCTAAAATGCCCGGCATGATGCGCGACAAAAGGAATATTTACTGTTTTCTTGCCCGCCGGAGGAAAGGCATTCTTAACGGATACCCATTTCTCCTTAAAAGGGAAAATTTCCACACCCGCCGGCCATTTTATCGCAGGTAGGGTAATAGCATTCAAATTTCCCGCCCCTTCTATTTCCAGGCAGAGACTGTCCGTTTCCCCGGCAGCTATCCGGTTCGACACGACAAAGGCCCTGAAGCTGAACTTTCCTATCGCCCCGGAAAAAATTTCCACCCCCTGGTATGCCGGCAGAGGCAGAACGGTCAGCACGATTTTATTGCTGTTGACAATACCGGAATAAGAATGGGTTTGATTATCCGAAGCATAACTTACTTCATTGCTCACCGACAAGGGATCGATCGTCAAATCCCCCGGTTGGAAAGGATTCAGCTGCACCTGCCATATCGTAAAGACCCGGTAGCCTTTCCCCTCTTTTCTCTTTAAGAGAGGCCGCTCATTATTCAGCGGTCGTTCCTCTACATTGAAATTACCCAGCCCCGGCTTTTCCGTAACCAGGCTTTTGCTTTGCAGCGCTGAATACAATTGATAGGTGAGTAGCAGGGGCTCCCCGGAATAACAAACGGATTTATTCAGCGAGCCTATGATAAATATATTTTTCTTTATTTTTTCTTCCCCGCTTTCCCCGTTGCTCAAAGCAGAATTGCCGGCCGCGTCATCGATCGGCAGATCGGCAAACAACGAGTTGACATTTACAGGAGTTTTTTGTTTCTGGGCGCTGACCGGCGCAGGAATAAACGGACCTGCAAAAATGACAAGGACTGACAAAATTCTATGCAGCTGCATGAGCATGACCTGATTATTATTTATACCCGGAAGCCGCACGCCTGAAAGCGTCGAGATCAGCATTAGCCTGGATCAACTGAGACTTGGTGGTATTCAGATCGGCCTCCAGCGTGCTGATCTTATCCGCTTTCTCCTGAAGGCTTAACAGGTTTCTCTTCCAAAGCTGCAGGTCGCTGAACTTCTCGACGATAGCCTTATCCATCTTGCCGTATAGATTATTATCCTTTTGTTGCAGGCCGGCCATTTCCGCCAGTTTACCATTCAACTGTAAATTGATTTGGTCCGCATTAGGTCCCCCCTTTCCCAGGGAATCCAGTAACACGACGGCCTCCTGCATTTTTGCCACGAACTTCATCTGGTTCATATCCTGCTGACGTTGCGTTTCGATCTCGTCCTGTAACATCCTATTCTCCCTTACCGGCAACCTGAAATTAAAGTAAATGGCCAGGATGACCAGGATAAGCGTCACCACAAAAAAGACCAGGAATTTCAGGAAAGCTTCATTCCTCTCCTTACTATTTAATACTTGTTGCATATAACGGGCATTTTAAATTTTTAATCGGCTAAAAAACTCCTCCTCTTCGGAACCACCGGCGTCTCCGAAGACTGGTTAATAACTTCCTCTTTTACAAATATTCCCGACTCCTTCCGCTTGCCGATATACTCCAGCCTGGCCAACTGATGGAAAAGATGCGACAATATCTTGGTGAAAGCCGATATCTTCTCTACAGACTTATTAATATCCAGGTGGTCATACTGATGGGTGGCCAATGCCACAATCGCCCCTTCCAGCTCACCCTGGCTGATATTGCACCATTCCGTAAAATAAGTGACCAGTTCCTCTTTCCCGCTGCCCATATAACAATCCAGGTTATTTTTAATCAGCCTCGCCAGCGCAGAAGCCTTACTCACCAGGTAGACAGGAGCCTGGATCAAACCCATCGTTTTAAATTCAGCCAGCTGTGAAGCCGTGAAGAACAGGATCTGATCGCATAATTTCTGGACGATGACAGATAGTTCGTTTGACTGCTTCTTTTGCAGGATCTTTTGAATGATCTGCAGCGAATAAGTCTCGATCTTACTGTAAAACTGCTCCAGTCCCGCGTGGATCTCCAGCAGGTCGACATGACTGCTGACCGAACAGGAAGGCGGGATATAATCATCTTCCAGCAATACCCGTTGCTCCTCGACCCTTATTTTACCGACCGGTAACTGGAAGTTCCCTAATTTATTCCGGACCACATCCGCCACCGGCACCAGGTCGACTGCAAAAAAGGGAAAGGTATAGGGTATCCGCGGAGGCGCCTCCACAGGATTGGCAATGCCGTAAGGAACCCGTTGATAAGGATTGATCGTCAATACGACATAGAAGGAGGAGGACTTTCCCTTTAATTCCTTAAAAGGTATGGGAGAGCTGACTACCGGAGTCAGCAAATTATTGCCCTGAACAGACGTATCTTCACTGAACTCGATATAATAGCCGCCCGCCGTGATAGCCCGGCATTCCTGGATCCGTACCTGTACTTTTTGCTGGTTATCCGTACTAAGGAATAATTTAAGCCCGGCCCCACCCTGGCTGGAAGGCAACACCCCATAATTGAACTCATTCAGCAAACTGCCCGCAGCCTGCGCAAGCTGGTAAACCAACGCATTGTCCTGGGCCAGGAAATGTGATTTATTGATCTTCATTCCATCGATCCAGTTTACCGGCAAATAAATAGTTTCCTGCATAAAACGGTTTTTTATATGAGAGACCTCGTGCAAATGATCACGTCATTCTCTTTAATATGATTATTATAGATGGTTTTCTCGGCATCGATATACTTTGTTAACACCGAATACCAACGGCCTTTTTTATAAAATATCCAACCATGCGGTTCCCCGGAAGGATTGACGAATTCAATTTTTCCGCTAGGATGTCTTTCATTATAATCGTTGATAAAATAATAGAACAATTGTCCCATGTCCATATCCACCGGCGCTTTCGCACGGAAATTCGTAAAATGCGGGTCATTGGTCATTTTTTGAAACTCAAAGCTGATCACCAGCAGATTCTTCATTTTACTGTCCTCCGGCTCTTCCATCTCCTGTTGTACCGGGTAGAACCATTCCTTCAATATCTTAGGAGGAATGGCGATCGCTCGCTGGAAAGTATGGTAAAAAAAGAAAGGAATTAAAAAGAAGAGGATACTTCCTGCCATCACGTATTGAAGCCCGTTCCGGTTGACAAGATGATAGATCAGCAAAAAACTGATACTTCCGAAAAGACCTATCAGGAAAGTGAATAGCAGCTCCAGCCAAAAAGCCTTCTTATTCACGCTCCAGGGTAAATACTGATGCATAAAATAAAAATGCGCCGCCCCAAGCAATAGGAAATAAGCCTGAAAAAAAACAAAAGTGCCCGCCCTGCTATTAAAGAATCCGGGATAAGCAGCACAGGCCACAATGGCAAAAAACAGGAGGCCGCATAACATATACAACAAAGTGGCTTTCCGGTAAGGCTTAAAGCTTCCCTGTATTTTCGTAATCATTTTTGCCAATACCGCAGCAAGGCCCACTGTTAAAGCGCCTAAGACAATCAGTAATCTAGCCAGTTCGTTATTAATCACTTTTTCCATATTGTAGTTTCATACAATTTGAGGGTTCTTTATTTTCTTTATCACAAGACACTCGAATATCCTAATATCGGCTCCCTCCCTTTTGCAAGGGTCATATTTTGTCTGTCCTCCGGTACCTCAACGACGATTCGATAGTCAACACCAGCCGGCACGAAAAACTTTGTAAAAGTCTCCAATAAACTATTTCTATCCCCACCCTCCAGGTAATCCCCCACCCGGGAATACACCAGCGGACCGATCACAATTTCTATCCCCGGAAAATCTTCGAAAAACTGCTCCCCACAGACCATGTCCATTCCTAATTGCGCATTTCCCAATCCCCCGGTGGAACCCGCCCCCTCCAGGCGGACAACGGCGGAGCTTACCTTGCGCACGGACACTTCTTCCTCCAACAGATGCTCCAGGCTTTGTGCGATCAGCGACAGATTGCCGGCAATCTTATAAGCATGAGGGATCAGCAGGATCAATGGCACCACATATCGTCCGGGAATGGAATCAGGGATATTCCAGAACTCCTTAAAATATTCGTTGAGAATATCCTTTTGCAACCCCTCCAACAGCTGGCCTTCCTCCAGTTCTATCTGCAGCCGTTGCCAGAAGAAATCATTTTCGAAGGGCTGAAAGAATTTCCGGATCTCTTCCTCCTTTTTCTTATTTCCTTTATGATCGGCAGCCATGTCCGTAGCGGAAAAGCCACCACGCGGTTGTTCCTGGGGCTGGAAAAACAGCCCTTCGGGCAACTGGTCGTAAATGCCGCTACGCGAAAGATGAACCTGCAGAAGATATCTTTTCCGGGCATCCTCCTTTATTTCCGCACTCATCACATCCTTACTATACTCCCGATGAAAAAGACTGTCGGCGCTGATCATGAAATCATCCGGCAACAATCCTTTCTGTAACGCCAATGCCAGCTGCGCCTCCGCTCTGGCATCGCAGGACGTTTTTTTAAACTCCCGGAAAAGCAATTCTATCAGCGTAACATTATCCATAATTGATCGGGATCTCAGGCAGCCTGTTGTATGAATACCCGGTAAGGCAACAGCGCCGCCGATTTTTCTTCCAATAATAATTTCAGGTTATCTTTCCAGAAAGGGATTTCCCCTTTTTCCATCATTTCATCATAAGCAGCCCGGTGAATCCCGATCACCACGTCGATGGTCTTTACAAACCCCTGCTGCTGATCCGGATGGATCATGATCCCCTTCTGAACTTCGATATTTTTCACCCGCCCCCCCAACTGGTAGTGGCAAAAGGCCCTGATATCCTCCATAGTGATCAACCGGTCCCTTGACAGCAAAGCGCTTTTATAAGCCAGCACCGTTTCTGTAGTTCCAAGCCGATCCCGTCCCCCCCGCGTCGTCGTCACGAGCATTACCTGGTTCTTTTCAATACCGCTGCCCTTATAGAGACGTAAAGTATTGCCGGCTTTTATATTATTCCCTTCGGCGCCACAGGTGCTCCAGTAATGGATGAAAATATTCTGCCATGAGGACTTCGAGTTGTTGCGTATGACAAGATAAGGAGTCTGTTCCCGGCGTAACTGGCGGGCGAAAAGCCGTTGCTCTAATTTATTGATCGTTTGCTGCAGCTGTCTCATTTCGCTGTTCATGAAATCATTGCCAAGCGTAGAGAAGGCAGCGCTCTCATCCCTCAACAGCTGCAGCAGGTAATCCACAATGGCTCCCGCATCCCTTTCATCAAAACGCCCTACTCCCCCATTACGCAATAACAAGGTCAGCGCTTCTTCCCCCGTCTTTTCAAAAGAGCGGGTGTTCAGTACTTTACCATCGTCACTGATCACTTCGGCCAGGTCGAGAAAGAGGTCTTCCGTCTGCAAAGGAATGATATTAATGATCTCCTGCAGGCGAAAAGTAAGTTCATGCAGACGACGGTTCACTACCGGAAAACAGTTCATCACACAAACCACGTCATGTAACAGACGGCTGCTGATCGTCTGCGGGAAATCGATGCAGATCCAGCGAAGGCGATGCTTTTCCAGTTGTTGCAGGGCTTTTGCCGGAAAAGAATCCTGGATCATGGCAGTCAGTACGCTATTGTCCAGGCTGGTCGTCAGATTGCCTTCATCCAGCAGCGTGATGAAATTCGGTTTATAAAAAGCGTTGACATGTTTTTTGATCTTTCCGCTGGTATCGTCGTCCCGGTTGAGCACCGTTTCCAGGTCGATCTGTTCACCGCTGATCATTTTCCTTCCATAACCGGGAGCATGAGAAATAGGCTGATCGTTCCAATACCAGGTCGCCTTCGGCAGCTGATGATAGAACAATTGTTTATCGGCTTCATTGCGAAGATCGAAATAGAACTGAGTATCCTTAAGGCTGATACCGGGCTCATCGATCGCCAGCCAAAGCGTGCAGGCAGGAAGTTCTTTACCCGGCTCCGTATGCGTTAGAATTTCTTTACTGATATGATTGCTGACACGGTAGAGCGCATTGCCGGTCGCCATAAAACGGATGCTGGCCTTGGTCAGGCGAAAGTCCGCCGTGGAGGAGAAATAAATATCTTTCCAGATAGCTTCATCATTTTCCGCAAGGCCCTGCAGTTTACGCGGTGCATAATATTGAGCTTCTTCTTTTAATTCCAGTTTGTCTTCCAGGGGAGTAGTGCAGACAATGGCATGGGCAGGCAGGGCGCCGGTGAGCGCATCCGGTGACAGTAGCTGCACCAGCCTTTCCAGGATCCTGCCGCGGGAAGCTTCTATCTCTCCCGATATTTTTTCCAGTTCGGCGGAACAGGCCGTCAACAGCATGGAAACCAGCGGATCGAAATTGCTTTCCGCTTCCGTTTCCGAATACCCCCAGGCGCGGGCGGCATTTTTTAGGAGGCGCGTTTTAATTTGGTCCCTGGATTCCTGCATGCGTACCTGGTAAATTAAAATGGTTAGCTAATATGATAAAGGGCCAACGAAAAAGCTGTCCCTGTAATTAAATCGTTCATTCGTCAATTGCAAAATACCGGCGATGGTAATATCTATTTTCTTCTTAACCCTTCGTCCGTCAGGTCCATCGGGCACTTCCTCCTGGCGCAGCAATATCTCTACCCGGACATTCGCCAGCCTTTTCTCATGTTGCTGCACGGATTGTAGCAGGGACTGCCGTATGAATTCCCTCAGTTTATGCGCGCTGGTGACATTATCGAAATCATGGTCCCAGATACCACAACCATAGCCTTCATCCGCCGGGAACTCCCCAAAAGCCGTGATCAGGATCAGGTGCAGGTTCTGTACAACAGACTGCTGCAGGGAACATTTAGGATGCTCCTGCTTACGCATGATCCGGTCTACTACCAGGGGCAATGAATAGAATTCCAGTTGCATAAAAGGTCTTTACAGTATAAAACGCTAACAATCAGCACTAAAGGGTGGACGAGCTGTTTCTTTATACAAGGTTCAAAAGGGGTTGTCTTGAGGGACTTGTACTGGTCAAAAGCAGTGATTCTCAAGGATTATGGAGGAAATGTAAGATAATATAAAGTTGCCGGATATACAAGGGGGCGAGGCTCCTAAAATAGGGATTCCGATATTTTCAAAACACCACTGTCATGCCGGAATCGAATAGCTTCCTCCCTGGTATCCCCCCCGGCAATAAATTGCATAACCGGACCGAAGAACTCCAGCACCTGGTCCTTATCACAGGTGGGTAAAAACTTTTTCAGAACACGCGAATCATAAAACCGAAAAAAATATTCGCGCCCATCGATAGTCTGATAAATAAATTTTCTCAGATGCGCGGAAAGTGCGTTAATATCCGCGTTTGATTCGACCAGCAACGTGAATTGCATCGACAGATCCGTTTCATCGATGAGTTTTTTTCCCAGATCATTATCGACCTGAAATACCCACGGAGCCACGTCTATAAGCGCTTCATCCTTTGTGTCTTTGAAAAGCGACTGATTTACCTCAAAATATTTCTGCAATATCAGTAAAGTCGGAACAGCGTTCAATGCCGTATCGTAAATTAAATATTTCATAAAGGCAATGGTTGTGCAGGCATCACATTTTCCTTTTGTTTACTCCCCGCCTGGTTGTATTTATATTTACCGGTGTCCGTAAATTCATTATCCAGCCCTACGGATTTCTGATAATCCAAAAATGTTGTTTGCCGGTCTATGCAAAAACAAAGGGCATCAGGCATGTTATTGAATAGTAGGTTGTGAGAATTGAATATGAAGTATTGGGAATCTTCCTGTAATCCGAAATTACTCTTATTGAAATACCCTTTGATACGGCTTACCTCCTGGTTGTTTTTTTCAATAGAGCCTTCCAATTTGGGAGGATAATTAATGTTCAGAGATTTTAAAGGTCCGGCAGGTATATCCGTCAGTTTGTTGGTCGTTATGTTTTTGGTAAGCTGATCAAAATGAGCGAAGCCATCTGCCATCGTCAGCAGTTCCTTGTACACCTGTTCTTTCGATAGGGTCATAGGACGCGCCATTAAAAAAATAGCTTCCGCCAAAGCTATTTTTTGATCATCACTGAAAGACTTGATATCATCGCTCTTTTCCGCAGATTGGGCAATCAGGCTTTTAGCCTGTGCCATATAGGAAACGGCCAGATCGGGTACAGGATCCTTTACCTTATTGAGGAACTTCTGGTAATACGGGTCCGATTTGGAAAGATCTTCATAACCTTGATCAGCCGGGGCATAAACCTTTGTAACCCCCGCATTGTCTATAATTTGCCGGGCAAGATCCATCCCCGTTTTCTCCTTGTAATTAAAAAGGGACAGGGTTTTTGTAATATGATCAAAAAGAGGGCACAGGCAATTCAACACATTGGCAAGATCCTGCGGGCCCAAAGAGACATTAGCCTTTTTTACCTGATCACCGGCCTCGCTTATAAATTGGTCGATAAATGAAGTAAACTCTTTCTCACACTGGCCGGGAATTTCTCCATAACCATCCATCATTTTACCGAATTCAGGCAAATCGCCCAGCTTTATGAAAGCGGCGGTATCCGTACTGATTTTTTTTATCAGGCCGACAATATCATCCACCATTCCGGTGATCTCGGATTTTATCAGATCGAATTTATTAAGATCATCCTGATTGCCGATGCTGATATTTAATCCTCCCAGTACCAGTGACAGGATTTTGATCACCCTCAATTTAACTTTGCCGACAGCCAGCGAAAGGGTATTTTTATTCGAATCCTTTATCATCTGCACCAGCTTATCATTGGGCTCAAAATAATCCACGGCATGCTGGGTCAGGTCAAAGTTATTGCCAAAAGAAAATACCTGGCCTGCTCCTTTAAAGGCATCCGTGTTTAATACATGTTCATTTTTATAAAGCGATGACCCTGCATAAATGACAGACTTTACACAGCATTTCTTTTCCGATTTGAACCCGCCGTCTTTTGCCAACAGGTCCGTGCACTCATTAACTACATGAGCACCCTGACCGATTCCGATAAAATGGATCCATACAGGATACCCGCTCCATTCGGAAAGCTTGCTGCTGACTTTTGAAAAGAGGTTTTTTGCGTCTTTTTTTCTGCCATCGGCATCGGTAGAGCTGAATTCAAACGTATCGGTCTTGTTATTGGAGTTTAATTTTTTGAGATTAGGGCCAACCTGGCTGAATTTTGAATCCCAATCGGAATAATCGTATTGGTAATCTTTTTGGGAAGTGCTGTCTTTTTTCTTTTCTTTAATGAACATTTCCAAACCCGGAATATTCGACATAACATCCTCTATAGCGCCTACTGCAGACTCTATTGCTCCCGTAACGCCTTTAGTCATACTTTCAGCCGCCGATAGATCTCCAAATTTTTTTTCGGGAGGTTTAGGCTTATATCTGACCAGCACCATCAATTGCCGCACTTCTTTATTCTGAAAAGTGTTGTCTGCTTGCGCGCCTGCGGGCTTACCGGCTCCGCCCATACCTGCCGCCTGTTGCGGTGTCACAAGACCTGCCATAACTTGGTGAAATTAGGTATTAAAAAAGGTTACTCTGCAATCAGCCGGCGTAACCCCGGAAATATTTGCTGTTTTGCCGCTGCTGTCGGTTTTTCCCTTGTATTTTTGTCCATCTGTAGTTTCAATTTCATAGTCGACATCCTTTACAGGCTTCTCCGCTTCATCGATAAGCGTAAATTGTGCCTTCAGATCTTTTTTTTCTGTCCTCGGCGCTAACCCGTCACCGGCAGCAGCCGCTTCCGTCAACGCCTGCTGATTTAAAACATTCTTCAGGACAGCAGCTTTCAATTGATTCTTCATGGCCGCTCCGGCAGTCTTGCCGGCAGCGCCAACACTCCCCGCTCCGCCTGCGCCTGCAGCGCCTGGAGAAGCTTCTCCTATCAGCACCGTCGGGCAGCCAAGTATAATAGCTCCTCCATGTGCACACTGATCGCCCATCCGGGCAGCTGGCTTTCCCCCGATCATAACTCCTGCAGAGCCAAGCACAATCGTATCCGGTGGCCCCACACATACGCACATATCACCCAATACCGCCGCCGGCATCCCCCCGATCAGCACTGTCGGGCAACCAGGTCCCGTAACAGGACCTCCCACATGAGGTATCGGGGGAAGCCCCGGTGTAACCATCGGGCAAACATGCATATCTCCGATCCGTGCGGCAGGCTTTCCCATTTTATAAAAGATTTAAACTGCGATCGTACTTGTTAAGGATATTCCTTGAGATAATCCGGAAAACATCGTTTCCTTCATAAGCCGCCCAATAAATCTCCTTAAGGATATTTATCCTGCTTCTTAACTCCTGCATCCCTGCGGGATTCAACCCATTGCCGAATAATTGTATCGTAGATGTCTGTCTTATTACTGAACTATTTTGTTTTGCCCTTACCGGGTTTATCGCATCCCGCATATATAAAAGCCTGGTTTCTTTGGTATGCAAAATAGAATTATACCGTTCTTTATGTTCTTTCTTATGGATCATGGCCGTCGGAAAATTTTGGTAATCACGTTCCAATTCACCCAGAAAAGAAATGTCCGCCATATGCTGCTTTTCAACAATATGATGGAAATCAAAATCGCCCGCATTTAAATGCCGGTATTCCGGCATACGTTTAAGCGCATTGATTATTTCGCTTTTTCCACTGTCCCGGTCTTTAAATGCGCAAATAAGGAATTCCGTATTTGCTCCTTTGACTCTGTAAAAACGCTCGGTTTCACTCTTTGAATAGGTCAGAGTTCTGAAATAATCAGTAATCATAAAATGAATTTTAAACCAGGATTTTTCTATACTTATCCGGGTTCCCGGACACCTCGCTACGAACATAGGCCAATAGCTTGATGGCAAATGCTGTCAATTCAACGTTATGATCGCTCCCTGCACCGTCACCTTTCCACTGGCGCTAACCGTCGTTTGCGCCCCGGCTTTTACTTTTGCTTCCACGCTGGCATTGACCGTCGTGTTCATCCCATCTACCTTCGCCTCATTACCCTGCCCGTCCGCCATAAAAGACGCCTGCCCGCTGGCCATCGTAGCTTTCTCATCCGCAGTGATCTTAATATTTTTCCCGGTCAGCTCGATCGTCCCGTCTTTTTTCATCTCGATCTTCGCATTGCCACAGGTAAGAACGATCGTTTCGCTGGCCGTTATCTTGACATTACCGCTCCCGTCTATCAACAGGTCGTTACCCTTGGCATCAGCCACATGTACACTCCCGTCCTTGTCATTCATGACGATCAGGTTACCGCTTCGGGTCTGTATGGCCTTTACATCATTTTGCTCATTGCTATAATCCGTCTTGGCGTTCCCGTTGTATACCGTTCCGATCACGAAAGGCTTGGTAGGACTGTCATCTTCGAACCCGACCACCACCTCCTCCCCTACTTCCGGTATAAAGAAAGAACCTTTGCCGTTGCCGCCATGAGTGCCGGTGATCCGCAGCCACGGGGATTTTTCATCGTCGCCCATCCAATGGAACCGGACCCGGACACGCCCAAGGCCGCCAGCATCATGGTTGTCAGTGACCACGGCGCTTTGCGCCTCGCAATGGGCTTCCTCGTAAGAAGTCAGAGGCGGCATCTTATTACTGGCCGGGATGGCCACAAAATCGTTCGAATAATTACCCTGGCCATCACAATAATGGTTGATAGACACGATCGTAAAATCGCCGTAAGTCTCATGCCCCTCACCATATACGTTCGACCCCTCGATATGCGCGGCTCCCCCTATCTGTAGCCCCGGCTGCCCGCTGCTCCCATTGAACCGGACCATATTGCTGCTCTGGGAATAAGCCCTTGCTTTCACATAATCATCCAGCTGCTTCTTGCTCGTAAGGAATTGATTATGCCATTGCTTGGGTTTATTATCGTAAAATTTATCGCTTTTCTGTAAGGCATGCTTCCCCCAATTATTCAATCCCGCGTTGCTGGCTGTATCCGATGGGCTTCCATCATATACCTGGTCATTTATATAATCGTAGGACTTTAGCTGAAATTTGGAAGGCCACAGTTGCAAGGCCATACTGAAGCTGTGAAGGTCGACCCCATAGTTCATAGAGACTTTACTGCCCTGCGGAGGTCCCAATACCAGCTTTTGACCGTCATAATACAGCCATTCCCCATAAGTAGCACAAAGCCGGTTGAGAAATTGCCATGAAGATTCCTTGTATTGCACCGTATAGGAGAGCGTCTCTCCATAAGAAGGATTGATCTTCGGCTGCAGAAGATTCTGTGGGAAATTATTCAGGACATCGGCGGCTATATTCTTTATCGCCTTTTTTTCCCAGCTTTTACAATTTGGGCCGTTATCCAGCAAAATAGTAGGACTGTATCCGCTGATAATAATATCGCCGACATGGCCGCTATGCCGGGTAGCTTCCAATTGAGTGATAACACCAGAGAATTTAAGCGTCTCTTCGTTGTTGTCGACAGGTTCGACCTGTATCGTGATAGCCGACCCGATCATGTCCTTGGAGGTATTGAATATCTTTCCGGAAGTCCCGTCGATACCTTCCGTCGGACAGACCACACTGAAAGTATGATGCTTAAAAATACTCTGGGTCAGGGAAAAAGAGGAAATTTGCTCGATCTCTTTACCATCGATACTGATCTTAACATATACGAATTGTGCCATAAAGAGACAGCCTTATACGGTGAGGTAAAATAATCATTTATAAAACAGTGCGGACCTACTTATGCTTGGGCCAGTTATTCGTGAATTCCGAATCATTCAACTTCAACTCATGAGCGCTGAGCGTCAGCTGTATCTGCATCGGAGTCTCTCCCGCATGATCGAATGTCTCATAATAATCGATGCAGACCGCATCCGTGAACTCCAGCGTTTTCAACTTACTCATGCTGTCCCTGCGGTAAAAAGTGATACTCCCGTTCTTCAGCTGGGTAGGACTGATCATCCAGTCAAAAAGATCCGTCGAGCCGCTACTCTCCACCAGAATATTAATGCTTCCTCCCTGGGGCTTGGCAGTGGGCTTACCTGTATTATCTGTCATCTGGGTAAACCGGAAGCCACAATGCAAAACATTGATTTCCTCTCCGTCCAGACGCAACTTGGCAATGAATGACATAAAAATAGATTAAGATAATGTCCCGCAGACAAGAATAATAAGGGACGGGAAGCCAGGGCCGCCCGTCCGGATTAGAATTTCTTCCATCTTCCCGACTATGCTCCTACCCATTCATTAACATGCTTGCCTGTACCCATCGTGATCTCTTTCGAGCTCAATGTGAAGGACTCCGTAACAGGATTGACGCCCGTGCTGTCGAAATTCTCATTGTATTCCACCAGGTAGGCTTCCTTGAAACCCAGTTCTTTTAAAGTCGCATCGGAATCCCTTTTGAAGAACACGACGGATCCATCCTTCCTTTCAAAACTATTACACATCCATTCGAAGAAAGTGGTATCACCCGTCGATTCAATAGTGATATTTATCTTTCCACCCCGGGTAACCGAAGAAGGGCGTCCTGTGGCATCCGTCTCCTGGTTCAATGTATAATGGAGACCCAATACATTTAACTCCTTACCGCCCACTTTTAATTTTGCTTTGAAAGACATAAAAAAGGTTTTAAAATTGACTAAATTGGTATTAAAAATCGAATAAATACTCACATGTTAAGCATACCTATCCTTAGTCGGAATTTTGCCGGTTTTCAGCAACATCCCGATAAAAATATTTTTTGTAACGTTTCTCAGCAGGTGTAAAGAGGAAGGAAACGAATTAAGCTATTTATCCTGTGCATATTCGGAAGCCCATTCATTCCCATCATCCCCCTTCTGCCCTTCCAGCTTCACCAGGAAGGTCTTTGCAGGGAAATAAGGTTTCAAATGTATATCCAGGTAAATTTTGTCCTTCTGCACAGGATCTTGCTCAAATCTTCTGATCGTAAAATTCTCGATCAGTTTATTAGGACCTGTAATGCTATCCAGGAATTTGACGATCTGGCTATTCAGGTCTTTCCGGGTGATCGCATTGAAATTTTCAAAAGCCCGCCGGTTTAAGAAATCCATCATCACCTTCGCCACATAGTCGAATACCCGCACGACCGAATAGGTCTGCAATCCCAGATTGTCGCCATTGAACAGCGTTTTAGCGGAGAATGCCATCACCTTTCCATACTCTTTCACCATCGGCACCAACCCCAATTTCTCCAGGCTGGCAATCTCGCTTTTCTTAAGATCGAAGCGGACGCCGTCGATCTCATTCATCCCGCCATGTTTCTTTCCCGCCGTCACCTGTGACATCAGCGTATTATAAATCTTCCCTGCCAGCGCAGAAGCCGGCGGAACATAAAGGTCCTCTTCTTCCCCTACCTCATCGAACTTGCCCCTTCCCACCAGCCAGTTACAGGACATGATCACATTCGACCGGTAATTGTCACCCCCCGTAAGATTGGCAGCCTCGAACAACTCCATCACATCATCGGGAGCTTCCAGGTCCTCGAAATCAGTTACCAGCATCGCCTTGTTCTCATAGGCGATCTTAGCCCATTTCTCCACCACCTTATTCGAGCCCAGGTAACCCGGCAATACCACCAGCCCATAGTTGCTGCGCATATCCAGCCGGTCATAATTATCCACCAGCTCGGCCTGTATCGCATCGATGAAACGGGTATTGTCCAGATCCTTCAACTGATCCGGCTCCGCATTGATAATAGAGATATTCTTTACTTTCGTACTCTCCGTATTCTTATAGAACAAAGCCACCGACCGGTAAGAACGCTCCAGTTCCTTCGTACTCCCGACCGCAGCCTTCAGGTTTCTCTTCAATACCTGGTCGGCCAGATCCGACTTCTCCTGGCAGGTCTGTATCATATCGGCCAGATCGTCCGAACTGTTGAGGATCTCACTCCACCATTGCAAGGTTTTTTTCAGCGCCTCCCTCTCCGCCTTCTTAGCCGACTCTTCCAGGAATATTTTTTTCCGGGCCTTCCTTTCGGGATTGATATTCTGTATGCCATCGATGGTCGATTCAAGCAGGTCGAACCCACCGAACTTTTCCAGTTTCTTCAAACTGCTTTCCAGCACCTCCGCCGGTTTATCGATACTTTTAACGGCTTCCTGTACCCTGCTTTGTATTTCTGCGGCTTTTGATAGTTCCTGCGCCATAGGGAATGTTTGAATTATTTAATTTTTATTACTTCGCCTCTTCCAGCTCTTTTATCAAAGCATGTAATGCATTGATCACCCCTTGCTTGGAATCTCCATCGCTCAACGCCTGCTTGAGCAGCTTATTCGTTTTTAACTGCTTGATGATCTTCTGGTATTGCTCCTTTTTCAAAGTCAGCTCCTCCAGGAAACTGCTTTGAGCCGTAATTCCCTTAACCCCGAAATCACCCAGGGTTCTGAAATGCAGCGTTTCCTTTTGGGAGGTCCCTTCTTCCGTCTCAAAATCCATGTCGATCTTAGGCTTGAAATGTCCGAATACTTCTTCTACCGTAGTAAGCCCTTCAATGATCTCAGGCTTTACAGGCGTATTCGCCGTCAATTTCTCGGCAAGCAGAACCCTATTCTGAGGTATGTCGGCAAAAGCTTCGAAGGCTTCATTTTCCGATACGGTACCGCCGATAGTATATTTCTCAACAGCCATATTATGTATGTTTTTTTAGTGCTTGTGAGGGGTATAGATCAGCAACAGGTTTATCAAGGGAGGGAAACCGAACGGTTTTAAAAATACTTCCTTTTTTCGAGACTTCTAAATATCCTGGTGAAATTCACTAAGAAATACTATTAACCGGGTACTCCTATACCACCATTTAGTGAGATTCATTGCCCGATTTTCCAGGTGATCGCGTCCTTCTCATCCGCATCCACCTCCACCAGGCTGCCCGGCCCGATCTCTCCGCTGATGATCTTCCGGGATAAAGGTCTCCTCAATTGCGACCGGATCACCCCCCCTAATGGCCTCGCCCCATACTGCGGAGTAAAACCCATCTGTGCCAGTATTTTATAGGCCTTATCCGAGATACTAAGCCGGATGCCCTGCTTTTCAAGAGCGGCATAGAGCGATTTCAACTGTATACGCAATATATTCTGCACCATCTCCGGGTTCATCGGAGCGAAAGGAATGATCTCTGTAAGCCTTCCCAAAAATTCCGGACGAAAGTGCTTCGCCATGATCTCCATTAACGAATTCGAAGAAGGGATCTCCCCTTTGTTAAAGGAATCAACCACATGCTGACTCCCGATATTCGACGTGAAGATGATGACGGCATTGGAGAAGTCCCCCTCCTTACCCAACTTATCATGCAGCTTCCCCTCGTCCATGATCTGCAGGAAAATATCGAAGACCGACGGATGCGCTTTTTCGATCTCATCGAACAGCACCACCGAATAAGGCTTCTGCCGTATCTTATTCACCAACAGTCCCCCTTCTTCATAACCCACATATCCCGGAGGCGCGCCATACAACAAAGCCGCAGAATGCTCTTCTTTAAATTCCGACATGTCAAACCGGATCATGAAAGACTCATCCTGGAATAAAAAGGAAGCCAGGGCCTTCGTAAGCTCTGTCTTACCCGTGCCCGTCGGCCCAAGGAAAAAGAAAGACCCGATCGGCTGCCCGGGTTTGCTCAGCCCCGACCTGGATTCCAGGATAGCCTCCGCAATACTCTTGATCCCGTGATCCTGCCCGATCAGCCGTTGTTTCAATACCGCTTCCATATTCAGCAGCCGCTCTTTCTCTTGCGTCTGCACCTTTCCCAGCGGAATACCGGTCTTATAAGATACGATAGCCGCCACATCGCTTTTCTCCAATACGGCATGCTTGTTGACAGCGCCGGCCTGCAGCGCTTCCAGCGCAAGACCGATATATTCCTTTACGGACTGTTCCGTCGTCATGGCCGCCGGATCTTCCTCGGACTGGAAATAAGCCCAGAGAATGGGACTCAGCTTATGTTTCATTTGCAGGTGCATCCACTGCCAGTCTTCCAAAGAATGCGGGGTAGCGCCCTGATCGTCGAGCCCCCATTGCTCATATTGGCTTCTAAGAGCTTCCAGATCGGCTCCCGCCGTGTCATTGATCATCCGCAAAGCAGCCATCGATCTGTCTACCAGGTCAATCGCCGCATCCGGCAGCCGCCTGTCCTTGATATATCTCTTTGCCAGTCGCACACTTTCCTTTATCGTTTCGTCGGACACCCCGATACCATGATGCTTCTCATAACGGGGAATAATACCCTGCAACATCCGGAAACAGACCTGGTTATCCGGCTCGTCCACCTGCAACAGCTCGAAGCGGCGGTTGAACGCCTCATCGCTTTCTATATATTTCCGGTATTCATCCAGCGTAGTAGCCCCGATCAACGTGATCTCCCCCCGCGCCAGCTCAGGCTTTAGCAAATTAATCGCGCCTCCGGCCGGCCCATTCTTGTCGATCAGCGTATGGATCTCATCGATAAAGAGGATCGCCTTATCGAACTGTTTGATCTCGGACAGAATGCTTTTGAGCCGGTCTTCCACCTCGCCTTTGTAAGAGGCGCCGGCAATAAGAGCCCCGGTATCCAGCTCGAATATGCGGGCGGTATAAAGATGCTGCGGAACTTTTTGTTCAAGGATGGCCTGGGCAAATCCTTCTACCAGCGCCGATTTACCAACCCCCGCCTCCCCTACGACCAGCACATTCGGCTTGGAGCGGCGACAGAGGATCTCTGCCATCATACGGATCTCCTTATCACGCCCCACGACCGTATCCGTTTTACCTTCCTTTGCCTGCAAGGTCTTATCCACACAGTATTTCAACAGGGCATGCTGACCTGCTTTCCCATTCTGATTTTTAGCGGCGCCGGCGGATTTTCCAAGCACCGATTGTATTTCCTCTGTCTCGGTCACCGTCTGTATCAGCTCATCCCGCCTGAGGGGAAAGGTCTTCAGCTGTTCGTAGGTGAACCCGACACCCGGTGTACTGATGGCCGCCAGGAGATGCAGCGGCTCGATCGTGTCTTTCAACATCTTCAAACGGATATTATCCGCCTCATTCATCACCTCTTCCAACGCCGCATCCCCGCCGATCATGTCTTTGGGTGAAGGTGACTTGGGAATAGACTCGATCCGCACTTCCGCCCATTCTTCAATATAATAAATGTCTTTATCCAGCTTCTTCAGAAGATCCTGCAAACCCGCTTCCTTATGAACAAGGGCCTTTAACAAATGCGCAGGAGTAAAAATGGCATTTATATTTTCCCGGGCGATGGCCTGGGCAATTTTCACCACCCTTTTAGCATCGTCAGCGAGCAATATGTCCTGTGTTACAACCGGCATAAGCTTTAATTATTGAAAGGTTAATCAAAAATGATCCTTTCCAGGAACACTCTATAATCCTAAAAAGCCTTTTTTCTTCTCCACGGTCACAGACATGGAAGTGATGCAACCCGTCGCCTCACTTTTGAAAAGCAGTACAGTGATCTTCTTGATCTTCTTCTTCTTTATTCCTTTTAGCTCCTGGCACAGGGCCGTGAACGTTATATTACCGGAATTATAACTTACCGGAATATTCAGGTTATTACTGCACACATAAGCAGAGAAGTCTTCCGGCTTTTTATTGCCGTCCACCACATCCATCAGCATACCCTCGATCTGCTCATGCGACACTTCGATCTTAGGCTTTTCCTCCGGCTTCTTAGGCTGCTCGGTAGGATTGGGAAGGGGCGCCGTCGTAGGATTGGCAGGTAATACCAGCGGGATCACCTTTGGCCTGGCAGTTTCGACCCTGGCCTGTCTGGCGGCATTCTTCTGCGCCTCCCTGTCTATGACATAGATCAGCCGGCCGGTGACCAGGTCCGCCTTGCCATTGACCTTCAGTAATATCTTTTTAGGGCCCGCCGTCGTATAAGTATGAGAGGCCTTCCGGGTCTTGGCATCGATCGTACCCGCATCTTCAAAATGCCATTCCCAACTGGTAGAATTGATGGAGATATCTTCATAACCCGCCGATTGATTCACATAAGCCGTATCCGGACCGATGAACATCGGCAGCAAACTATTATTGCTCACCACCGGCGCTTCGGTGATGACCACATTCTGGACTTCCGTGCATTCTCCGTTCACAATAACGGTGACGGTATATTTTCCGGCATTTTTATACACATGGGTGGAAGAAGATTCATGTTCCTCCACGCCGGTATTATCCCCGAAATTCCAGGCAAAGGCCTTGCCCCCCTGGGTCTCCGCTTTAAAAGTGATGACATTGCCTTCGATGAAGGCATTCGCATTGATCTGAATATTTATCGGCGAGCAGGGATGGGAAGTTGCATAACGAAACGCTAATGTCACCAGCGCAACAACGCAAAGTACGGCCATGGTAATATATACCTGCTCATCCACCCGGAAAGTAGAGGATGATCTTTTGTTCATGGTAAAGTCTTAAACTAAATTATCATTAAATAGAGTCGGATGCCACTAATCCGGATAAAGGATAGACAGGTTGATTCTTAAGGGAGCAGAGAGTTGCAAGCGTGACAAGATAATAAATAAAACGAGAATATGAAAAGGTATAACCACGTTTTCCTGAAAATTAATGGTAACTTCAATTTACCTTTTAGAAGATTTACCCGACTAACTGCTGAAGACTGAATGATTTATATCTTCTATCCGTGAAGGACCCCAGCTAAACTTATCGATATGGCCTGGTATAAATTCACCATTTCCGGCAGCTTTTTATTACTCCTTCTTTCGTGTAGCTCTACGAAAAAGACACCCCATACCGACAGTGGAGATATCATAGTAGAATCCACCCCCGCGAAATCGACTCCTTTCCCGACAGCCTCCGCTATCCGGCTCGACTCCCTGCAGGTGAAGTATGCCCGTTACCTCAATACCAGCCCCGCCCAGATCCGGAATATCCGCCTTTACCAGTTCATCGACCAGTGGCTGTATACTCCCTATAAATGGGGAGGCGACAATGAAAAAGGCATCGACTGCTCCGCCTTTATGCAAAAATTACTATCCCAGGTCTATAATATCGAGATACCCCGCACCTCCGTACAGCAGTTCTTTACCCAATGGATCGACCGCTTCGGTTCGACCAGATACCTGTCGGAAGGAGACCTGGTCTTTTTCAGGACCATGGACGACAAGATCATTTCACATGTAGGACTGTACCTGGACAACAGAATGTTCGTAAATTCGTCCTCTTCCAAAGGAGTCAGCATTGCCTGCCTGGACGATCCGTATTGGAAAAGATGTTTCGTAGGCGCCGGCAGAGTTAAGTTATCGCTTCTTCCCGTCAAAAAACAATAACGGAGAATCCATGCGTTCCGGTAATTTTGTGCCCACCATTTATGAATAATAGCCTTGTTCAGCTTAGAACCGTTAATGTGATCCGTTATGTCACCCCCTTGCGGGAAGGCGGCTCCCTGCCCGCCATAGCAGAAGCAGATGATGAATTCCTGTACGTACTCAAATTTCGCGGCGCCGGACAGGGCGTCAAGGCGCTGATTGCCGAGCTGATCGGCGGTGAGATCGCCCGGACCCTCGGCCTGAAAGTGCCGGAGATCGTCTTTGCCAACCTGGACAGCGCATTCGGCCGGACAGAACCGGACGAGGAGATACAGGACCTGCTGAAAGCAAGCGTAGGGCTCAACCTGGCCCTGCATTATCTTTCCGGCGCCATCACCTTTGACCCGATGGTCACCACCCTCCCTCCCCTGCTGGCTTCGCAGATCGTCTGGCTGGATTGCCTCCTGACCAATGTGGATCGCACCCCCCGCAATACGAACATGCTTGTCTGGAATAAAGAATTATGGCTCATCGATCATGGCGCCTCTCTCTACTTTCACCATTCCTGGGACAATTATTTTGCCGGGGCGCGTTCATTGGAAGATAACGCTTCCGGCAAAATGTCTAATGATGGGCCTTCGGCCGAGATGCCTCCGGCATCTTTGGAACAACAGGCCCAGCGCCCCTTCACCCAGATCAAAGACCATGTATTGCTGCCCCGGGCCTCCGAACTGGATACCGTCGACCCGGAATTTCGTTCCATCCTTACCCCCGAACGCATCCGCGCGATCGTCTCCCTGATACCCGACGAATGGCTGACGGGCGGAGCACAGACAGGGACGGCTGATGAACTCCGGCAGGTTTACACCCGATTTTTAGAATTACGGATCGCCGCCTCTCAAATTTTTGTAAAAGAAGCTCAGTATGCAAGAAAATCACTTATTTGAGTATGCCGTTATTCGCGTAGTGCCAAGAGTCGAACGGGAAGAATTTCTCAATGTCGGCGTCATTCTCTATTGCCCGAAACAGAAATTCCTGCAAACTTTATTCACCCTCGATGAAGAACGCCTTCGCATCTTCTCCCCGCTTTTAGATATCCCGGAAGTGGAAGAACATCTCCGCGCCTTCGAACAGATCTCCCTGGGCGGCCCGGAAGCCGGCCCCATAGGCAAACTGGACATAGCCTCCCGCTTTCGCTGGCTCACCGCCACCCGAAGCACCGTCGTACAAACCTCGAAAGTTCACCCGGGATTCTGTGAGGACCCTCCCGCCGCACTCCAAAAACTCTATACCCGGCTGGTCCTCTGACCCCCACCCTTGTCGCGATCAACCCCTGAAATTGCCGTATTTGCACCCCCTGAAATTTAATTACGGCTAGTAGCTTTGAGGGTATGGTGGAAGTTTTCAAAACGAATGTTCAGCAACAAAAACAAGCGGTCCGGCTCCTGGCAGCACTGTCGCAGACATTTCCACTATGCCGCATAAATTTTGACCTGGACGACTGCGACAGGATTTTAAGGGTGGAAGGCGACAATATCGCCCACGAAAAAATAATTGAACTTTTCGCTACCAACGGTTGTCAATGTGATGTTCTGGAGTAAAAAACAATTTCCTGGAAACCTATTGAAGAAAATTGGTCTTTATCGTATCCACCACTTCCCCGATATCCCCGCTCATCATCTGCCTCCACATATACAACCCAAATCCTTTGGCTTGCTCAAATTCGATTTTTGGCGGCATCGTCAGCTCCGAGGGATTCACATGCACATTCAGCAACACCGGCCCGTCATGCGCCAATGCCTCCGTTATGGCGGCAGCCACCTGGTCCGGCCTTTCCACCAGGATGCCTTTTATGCCGATAGCCTGCGCCATCAGGGCGAAATCAGGGTTGGTCAGATCCGTTACAAAAGGCGGATACCCCTGCGCCTTCATCTCCATCGCTACAAAACCCAAAATGCCATTATTGAATACGACGATCTTAACAGGCAGATTATATTGTTTGATCGTCAGGATATCCCCCATCAACATACTAAAGCCGCCGTCCCCCGACAAAGAGATCACCTGCCTTCCCGGATAGGTAAATTGCGCCCCGATAGCCTGGGGCATCGCATTGGCCATACTTCCATGATTAAAGGAACCTAAAAGACGACGGCCCTTTTTCATCTGCAGATAACGGGCGGCCCAGACCGTAGGCGTACCGACGTCACAGGTGAAAATGGCGTCATCAGCCGCCTGCCGGCTCAATTCAGCCGCTAAATATTCCGGATAGATCAGCGTGTCGCTTCTGTCCTTATCGGCTTTCTTATCGAGCTGCTTCCTCACCTTCGCATAGTCATCCAGGCAATACCGGAGATGTGTCTCATCTTCCTTGTTATTCACCAACGGCAGTAAGGCGCTGAGGGTTTCCCGGATATCCCCTACCAGCCCCATATGCACCGCCGTCCTTTTCCCCAGGTTCTGTCCGCGGATATCGATCTGCACGATCTTCGCCCCGGAAGGGAAAAAATCCTTATAAGGAAAATCCGTTCCCAGCATCAGCAATACATCGCTTTTTTCCATAGCGATATAGCCAGAATGGTACCCGATCAGCCCCGTCAGACCCACATCATAAGGATTGTCAGCCTCTACATACTGCTTACCCCTTAATGCGGTGACGACCGGCGATTTCAATTTGTCGCAGAGCGCAATGACCTCGTCATGCGCATCCCGGCAGCCACTGCCGCATAATAAAGTGATCTTATCATGCGAATTGATCAAAGCGGCCAGCTTGCTCAACTCAGCATCCGCCGGACGTATCACGGGATCCTGCAGCAACAGCTCATGCCGCAGGAAGGTCTGCTTCACCTCCTCCACGGCCACATCCCCGGATAAAACAATAACGGCCACACCCCGCATGCTTACGGCATGCTGCATAGCCATCTGCAGGACCCTGGGCATCTGCGCAGCCGAAGAGATCAGCTCGCAATAATGACTGCAATCCCTGAACAGCGCCTTCGGGTCCGTCTCCTGGAAATAACCGGTCCCTATTTCTGTGCTGGGGATATGGGTGGCAATAGCCAGCACGGGCGCCATACTGCGATGTGCATCATACAGGCCATTGATGAGATGCATATTGCCCGGCCCGCAACTGCCGATACAGGCAGCCAGTTTGCCCGTCAATTGGGCTTCCGCCCCTGCCGCAAAAGCCGCGGCTTCTTCATGCCGGTAATGTAGCCATTTCATTTCTTTATTCTCCCTGACCTCGTTGGCAATGGCATTAGCCGAATCGCCAACCAGTCCATGGATCTGGCTGACACCCGCCTGAACAAGAATATCTACAAGCATCCTGGCAATCTTCATAGTCGATCGTATTAGGGTAATAAAATAGGTTGCGTGAATCCCGAAAATCAGGTTACGTGAATCCCGGTTTTCTCTAAACAAACAGCCGGGAGATAAGTTACTGAAAAAATAGTTTTTTTCCCCATTTAACTCCGATAAAGTAATTTACGGCAAAGCAGCCGGAGACCGATGAAGATTCCACATCTTAACAAACCGATATTTCTATCCAATATCCCTTATCTGCTAAAATGCCTGACAGGAGTTATAATTTGTTATGTCTTGTATAAGGAGATTCCCCAATATCCCTTTTATTGGGCGATCGTTTCCGTAGTGATCGCCCTGGCGCCCGACAACAGCAACCGCCAGGCCTACGACCGGATGAAAGCGAATATATTGGGCTGCATAGTAGGCCTCTGCCTCTATCCGGTGCATGTGCCCAATTTATTATTGTTATGTATCGGCATCACGCTTACCATCGGGGTCGGCATTTCTTTAAGGCTTACCAGCACCCTGCGCAGCGCAATGGCGGCATTGGTGATCGTCCTGATCCATGAGGAACAGGTAAAACAATGGTACCTACCCCTGGAAAGAGTACTTTGCGTAGTAGCAGGATGCCTGGTAGCGTTGATCGTCACCCTGGTCTTCAATAAGATCCCCCGGCTCTTTAGGAGCAAATAATGGGTCAATTTTTTACTGAAACCCAAGCACCGTATGCGGTTGATAAAGCTCCTCCAGCCGACCAATTTCTTCGGGCGTCAGCCTGACAGACAACGCAGCTACCGCATCCTCGATATGCCCGGGTTTGCTGGCGCCGATAATAGGTGCCGTCACGGCAGATTTGCTCAACATCCAGGCCAAAGCAACCTGTGCATTGGGGATCCCTTTTTGCTCAGCTATTTCCGTCACACGATCCACAACGGCAAAATCCGAATCCGAATAAAGCGTCTTACCAAAGGAATCCGTTTTTGCCCGTTCCGTCTCATTCCTCTCTTTTGACCTTTTGCCCGTCAGTAATCCCCGGGCCAGCGGCGACCAGGGAATGACCGCAATCTTCTGATCCACGCAAAACGGGATCATCTCGCGTTCCTCTTCCCGGTATACCAGGTTATAATGCGGCTGCATGGAGACAAACCGGGTCCACCCATGCAGATCGGCCGTGAACTGTGCTTTGGCAAATTGCCAGCTATACATAGAGGAAGCGCCGATATACCGCGCCTTACCTGCTTTTACCACATCGTGCAGGGCTTCCATCGTCTCTTCGATGGGTGTATCATAATCCCAGCGATGGATCTGGTATAAATCAACATAGTCCGTACCCAGACGCTTTAAACTGGCGTCGATCGCACTTAGGATGTGCTTGCGGGAAAGCCCCTTATCATTGGGTCCCGGACCCATCGGGTTAAAGACCTTGGTTGCCAGTACGATCTCATCCCGCTTGGCAAAATCCCGCAAGGCCTTGCCAACCACTTCCTCACTCGCTCCCGCTGTGTATACGTCAGCCGTATCGAAAAAATTAAAACCCAGCTCCAGCGCCGTTTTGATAAAAGGCCGGCTTTGCTCCTCGTTCAATGCCCATGGCCATCTTTCCGTAGGCCGTCCATAGGTCATGGTACCCAGGCACAGCCTGGAAACCATCATACCCGTATTGCCGAATCTTACATATTCCATAGTCGTCTTTTTTTAATAGTTCCTTCTCATTAAAATATACCCCCGGCAGCACCCTATAAAGTAGCCATATCGATTACAAACCGGTACCGGACATCCCCCTTAAGCATACGATCGTACGCGGAATAAATATCTTTGATATCTATCAGCTCGATATCGGAGACGATATCATGAGCGGCACAGTAATCCAGCATTTCCTGGGTCTCCGGCAATCCGCCGATCATAGATCCTGCCAGGCTCTTGCGGCCGACGATAACACTAAAAGAATGAAGAGGCGATGGTTCGGGAGGAGCTCCCACGCAGATATGCGTACCATTCGTTTTCAGCAGGGACAAATACAAATTCATATCATGGTCGGCGGAGACCGTGTCCAGGATAAAATCAAAATACCCCGTCACAGCCTTTAATTGCACGGGGTCGGTCGTTACCACAAACTTATGCGCCCCTAATTTCCGGGCATCCGCCTCTTTTTTAGGAGAAGTGCTTAACACGGTCACTTCTGCTCCGAATGAAGCCGCAAACTTCACTCCCATATGCCCGAGTCCACCCAAGCCAAGTACAGCCACCTTATGCCCTTTGCCCACCTTCCAGTATCTTAAAGGGGAATAAGTAGTGATGCCTGCGCAAAGCAACGGCGCCACAGCAGCCAGATCCAGCTTTTCAGAAATACGCAGCACAAAGTCTTCATGTACTACGATCGTATTCGAATACCCGCCATAGGTAGGCGTTTTCTTATCCTGCTCCAACCCATTATAAGTCTGGGAATGACCATTCGTACAATATTGCTCCAGCCCCTCCTTACAATTATCACAGATCCGGCAGCTATCCACCAGGCAACCCGTTCCGGCAAGATCGCCCACCTTGAACTTCTTTACCAGATTTCCCACTTTCACCACACGGCCCACGATCTCATGGCCCGGCACCATCGGAAAGATCGACCCGCCCCACTCGTCTTTGATCTGATGCAGATCGGAGTGACAAACCCCGCAGTACAGGATATCGAACTGTACATCATAGGGTTTTAATTCCCTTCTTTCAAAACTCCATGGAGCCAGCTCGGTATGCTGGTTTGGTGCTGCGTATCCCTTTGCTTGTATCATATTGAAAATGTTTGTAGTTACCAATATCCTTTCGTCCGATAAAAGTAACTATAAACATATTTTCACATACGACTAACAAAAGAATTAGTCCGCTCGGTTAACGAAGCCCCTCGACTATCACCCCTTGGAGTCGAGTCCCTGCCGCATGAATTTTACATATTCCGGCTCCGTCATTTTTTCCCTGGCCTCGATCCTCTTCATAAAACCTTCATTGCCGATCACATACCGGAGCCTGTCCGTCCCATCGGTAGCAGCCTGATAGATTACCTCCGCCACCTCATCTGCCGTAACGGACTTCCATTCCCGCAAACCCGCGAACACCTTCCCGGCCGCCGCCATGAAACCATCATAATCGTTCAGCGCCGGACTCTGCAACATCTTTTTACTGGTGACATTATTGAAATTGGTATCCGTCCCCCCGGGCTCTATGATCTTTACGATAATATTCTGAAACGAAAGTTCATAAGCCAGCGCCTCGGAGAACCCCTCCAAGGCAAACTTCGACGCAGCATACAGGGAGATCAACGGCAGCGTAAAACGACCGGCCCCCGAGCTTATATTAAGGATCAGGCCGGCCTTGTTCTCCCGGAAATGAGGCAGGATAGCCCTTATCACATTCATGACGCCAAAGACATTCACCTCAAACTGATCCCGGACCTGCCCCTCGCTCGCCGCCTCGAAAATTCCGAACAGGCCATAACCGGCATTATTGATCACCACATCGATCTTACCGAATTTTTGTATACCCGCCTGCACAGTCGCTTCAATGGTAGCAGTATCCTGCACATCCAGCTTGCTTACCAGCATACTGTCCGATCCTGTTAGTTCCTTTTCTTTCTCCGGCGAACGCATCGAGGCAATCACATTCCATCCCTTGCCTGAAAAATAGATAGCCGCCGCCTTACCGATACCCGAGGAAGCCCCGGTGATTAAAACCGTCTTGCTCATAATACTTATTTTTTGTGGAAGCAAAGGTCCTCCAAAGCCGGCAACCCGAGCTGACGAAAATCACGATAAGAATGGCGAATTTCAACTTTGCCGCACACAAAACCATCTCTTTTTCACCTCTCCCGATATTCCACCCTGGTAGCTTCTCTTTCCAACTTATAGTACCCCTTATGTAATAGGATGCCAACAATAAAAACAAATCCTGCCAAAAGCCAGGGACTTACATGGGATTTTGTCAATCCCGTGGCAAAGGAATAGGCCAGCAGCGCCCAGAAAAGCGAAAATAGAATAGAAATAATATATCTGAAAATCCTGATCCTAAAAAACAAAACACCTAAAAGAAAAATAATACTAAAGAAAAGTACGATTCCAATTATCCAATCCCAGGCATATTTCTTACATAACCAGACAGAAACACCCAGAGATGCGATCATCATTTCAATCACAACAAGGGGCATGCGCCTTTTTCTGATAATAAATTTATTTGACATATGATAAGGTTTTGTTGGCAGATTGCTTTCAAAATTTACTTATTTCAGTCAAAAAAAACAAAAATATTCAACTTAAGCCCTTCCCCGAAACTGCGCCGGCGTCTGCCCGGTATATTTTTTAAAGAAAGTCCCAAAATGAGTCGGCTCCCGGAAAGCCAGTCGGTAAGCGATCTCTTTAACGGTAAGGGCACTTTGCAATAGTAAAGTCTTAGCCTCGCCGAGGATCCGCTCATGCACCAACGTAAGCGTACTTTCTCCCGTCACCCGCTTCACGACCGCATTCAGGTAACTGGGATGCACAGACAGCTCCCCGGCAAAAAAACTCACGGACCGGTCGGCATCGGTTGCCCCGGCGGTGACCTGCTGGTCCAGCAAAGACCTGAACCGGTTATATAACACCGTATCGCTTTGATTGGCCCAAACCACCAACCCATCATCGGTCCCCACATATTTCTCATACAACCGCCGAATGTGTAATAACAAGATGCGAATATAAGAGGCCACCAACTCGAATTTGTCCGGCAAGCCGCTTTGATATTCTTCCCGTATCTGCCGGAAGATCTTCGCCAATGCATCCCGCTCGCTGTCATTGATCCCAAACGGAATAGCCCTGTCCATTTGCAAAAAGGGAAATTCATGTACGATATCCGTCAGCTGACGGTTCCGGAGCAGGAAATTTTCGGTGAACAGCAGATGCCAGCCCCTCTTCAGCCCCGGCTGTATATTCCAGGAGATCACCTGGTAAGGAGATTTGAATAAGAGGAACGGCACTTCAGGCTTACGATGATAATAACCTACATTCAGCTCCATATCCAGTTGCTCTCCCAGGCAAACGGAGAAAAACCGGTGCCGGAAAGCAGGAATATGGGTAGCCGAAAGATGGTCCCGGTAGTCCTCGATCCTGTTGACATCAAAATCCCTGTCCAGCGGCGGCGCCGCATGGATATATTGGCTAAATGCTATAAGATCCTCGAATTCGGGTATTTCCATCTTATCACTTCTTTAGATTTCTCACGATCAGTTCGATCCTTGCCATATCAGCCCGCCATAACTTGCTTTCAATAGATCGCTCGATCTCTATTTGTTTATCGACATCGCTCCATTCATACAAAGGCAGGCAAAAAGGCCCTTTCGGTGATTTGTCCCGCACATAAGTAGCTAAATGAATATAAGGAGGCACTTGCCCCCGGGTAACTTTCACCTCCAATTTAGCAAAAACACCGGGATCCAGGCATTTCTTAAGATCGTCCCATAACCGGATCGCAGCCACTCCCTCCGATTCATACTCCAGCAGAGCTGACAATCCGGGCAATCCCTGCTCTTTGAAATAGCCCGCCAGCCATCTTTTAAAAGGCCCGTCCAAACTGTCCAGCAAGTCCTGGCTATACATTTTATACTGCTGCTGCAGCTGACGCAGGTTAAACCGATCCGCATTCCGGGTTATAAGAAAATCGATCGCCCGCCTCTCCAGCGCATCCACCTGGATCATAGGCATCTTCAAAAAATCATATTTCGGCTGGGAAAACAAGTCGAAATAATAACTTTTAAAGAAAATAGTTTCCCGGTCATAGGTCACCTGCACGTACAAAGGCCAGGTCTCCTCCCCCTGAAATACCACGTCTTTTATACGGGTATTGAAATACGTCTTGTAACTGATATCGTAGAATTCCTTGGCCATTCGGGTGTGAACCGTTTCAAAAATAAAGTTAAATTGTTTTGATAAATAAAACTAAAAAACAAAACTTTTGTAAATTAGAAGATCGGTGCTCGTTGCTAGTAAACATTTATTAAACCTTTCCTATAAAATTAAGCATTCATGGATTCCCCTCAAAAGGTCAGGCTCCGCCGCCTCAACATCCGCCTCTCCCAGCAGGAATGGGACAAAGTACATCGGCTGTCTTCCAATACCACCTGCCGCAGCATCAGCGAATATTCCAGGAAAATATTATTGAACAAGCCGGTTAAAGTATTCTATCGCAACCAATCCTTCGACCATTTCGAAGAACAGATGACCCGGCTCCTGCCCCAGTTGGAGACGATCGGCGACAACTTCGACCAATTGGTAAAAAAGATCACCCCCCTGAAGAATATACTGGAAATGAAATCCGACCTGAACCTGGTCTTGTTCTGCTGGGAAAATCTTTCAAAAACAATAAAAGAGATCAAAGTCCTCATCGAAAAAATAGCCGACCATGAGACCCAAAATAATGCCCTGTAAGAGCATCGCCCAAACGCTGCAGTACAACGAACAGAAGCTCACGCTGGGGACAGCCGAATGTATCCTGGCAGGCAATTTCCTGAAAGACCTCTCCCGTCTCACCCCGGAGGATAAGCTACGTTGTTTTGAAAGACGGATGGAACTGAACGAACGGGTCATCACCAACCAGCATATTACCCTGAATTTCGACCCCCTGGACAAATTGTCCAACGAACAGATGCAAAAGATCGCCAAACGCTACCTGAAAGAAATAGGGTTCGAACGACAGCCCTACCTCGTATACCGCCACCATGACGCCGGCCACCCCCATTGCCATATCGTAACCACGCACGTTCGCGCGGATGGCAAGCCCATCGAACAATATAATATCGGGCGTAACCAGTCCGAAAAAGCAAGGTTATTGATAGAAGCTGAATTTAACCTGGTCACAAAAGAAATGAAGCAACAGCTCAGGCAGCAGGAACAGAAAATAGACGGGATTCAGAGAATCAGATATGGTGAACAATCCATTGCCCGGTCCATGTCCAGGGTACTGGAATATGTTACGGAGAATTACAAATACACTTCCCTGCAGGAGTTCAATACCGTCCTCCGGTTATATAACCTGGAAGCCTACCGGGGAAAGGAACAGTCTCAATTGTACCAGCATCGCGGCCTGCTTTACCGGGTACTGGACGAACACGGTAAGTACATCGGCGTTCCCCTGAAAGCCAGCTTCTTTGACTGCAAACCCACCCTCGATAACCTGGAGAAAAAATTCACCCTCCACCAATCCCAAAAGACGGAATTAAAGCAGCGCATCGCCACCCATATCCACTGGGAACTGATCCAACATCCGGATAACCTGGAAAAGCTCACGGATGGATTGCGACGCGAAGACATCGGCATAGTCCTGCAAAAGGACAAAGCGGGAAATTGTAAAGAAGTTTCCTATGTAGATTTCGGGACCAGGTGCATCCTCAACGGCCGGGACCTGGGCGAACACGGCAACCGGGAAGCCATACAAAAAGTGATCGACCAGCAGAGAACAGTAGAGCAGGAGCAATCACTGGAACAGGGACTGGAACAAGTCCACAGGCATCACCATAGCCACAGACTGCTATAGAAAGCCTATCCGCCCCTCTCACCCACGCTTCTTCTGCTCAAAAAAGAATACTCCCTTTTTATTGGCGACAATAATATCCATCAATCCATCCTGGTTAATATCCTTTGTAACGACCTGCAACCCTACCCCTGAATTATCATCGATCAGATGAGGGATCCATACAGGGGTTTCCCCCGGATGAAATTCAAACCAATAGAGAACGGCCGGTTCAAAGGCTCCCGGATCTTTTTCGTTGTGGGCAAAATACCGTTTCCCGGTAACCAGGTCCGGATGCCCGTCCCCATTGATATCCGCCATACCCATACCATGGGATTGGGAAAATTCCTTGAAAATGATATGATGCTTCCAAACCATCTCGCCCTTTTCATCCTTTGTTTGCTCATGCCACCAGATGCCATAATTATGAGCCGAGGCACTGACAAAATCCCGGTCTCCATTACCCTTTGCATCCAGGGCATAGATCTGCGAACAATCCTCCCCCAGGTCCATCGGGTGAAATACCCAGTTCGGCTGCCTGGGATCTACAGGACATTCCCACCACCCCTTCGTAATGATCACATCCCGTCTTCCATCCCCATTCATATCAGCCAGCCCAAGTCCATGCGTATACCGGTTTACCCCGGGTATATCCCCTTTCCCGATAACAGTCCGCTGCCAGACAGTATCGCCTTTGACAGATGGCGACTTCAGCCAGATCATCTCTTTGGCCACCGGATCATTGCACAAAAGATCGGGCCTGCCATCCCCGTCAATATCTACAAAAGCAGGGGACTCATTGCCGCAATTACTCAGCAATGCATGCATGGGCCAGTGCCCGGGTTTATTTCCAGGGTTTTCATACCATACAGCCTCCTCACCAGGCAAACTGATACGTATCAGATCGACCCATCCGTCCTGGTTGACATCCATACTGAAATTCAAAAAGGAATTGCTGAACTCAGTAGCAGGCGAGTAAGTCCGTCCCGTAGCAATCTCATGCCGGGTCCATCCGGGAGCCTCGAACCAATAAGCGCCCGCCAGGATATCCAGCTTGCCATCCCTGTTGACATCTCCGACGGCGACCCCTTCAGAAATGAAATCATTGGTTATTATATGTTTTTCCCACCGCGGGTCAAAGACTGCTTTCTCTGCATTCTGGGCAAAAGAGAATAAGGCCCGAAAGCTCAACGCGATGGAAAATAATATAATAGATAGGTTCCACATATACATAAATATAAGCTATGGCTGCAATTCCTCAAAATTGCAGCCATAGCTCCTGCCCGTCAATTCGTCGGAATGACCTTTTGGATCGTCCCATCCGGATTATAATACAGCTTGTCGACACAAATGGACCGTAACCAGTCGAAATGGGAGAGGGTGCTGGTATGATAGAAAAAATACCATTGCCCCTTGTATTCGACGATGGATCCATGGTTGGTATAACTGTCCGTGGGGTCCATGAATATACCCTGATATTTCCAGGGGCCCAGCGGGCTGGTGCCGGTAGCATAACGCATGCGGTTTTTCAGCTTGGCCGAATCATGATTGTCAGAATAGGAAAGATAGTAGATCCCGCTGCGCTTATGCACCCAGGTAGCCTCATGGAAATCTTCCAATCCTTCCATCGGCTTCATTTCACCATCTATTTCCATCATGTTGTCCTTCAGCTTTCCGCCCTCGCAATGGCCGCCGCCGCCATAGTACAGGTAAGCCTGTCCATCATCGTCCACGAATACGCAGGGATCGATCATGGATTTCAGCCCTTGGATATAACCCTGGACCTTGAAGTCGCTGGCCGGTTTCTTACTGGTGGCCACCCCGATCTTCCAGGTGTTGTTCCACTCCTTGCCAGGACCGCTGGGATGAGGGAAATAAAAATAATAGGTGCCGTTCTTATAGGCGCAGTCCGGCGCCCACATAAATCCCCCTTCCGGCCGGCCCCAGGGCACCTGGCTGGATTCGAGGATCTGACCATGGTCTTTCCAGTGCACCATGTCATCGGTAGAATACACGTGGTACTTGTCCATCAGGTCACATCCACGCGGCGGAGCGACGTCATGCGAAGGATACACATAGAGACGGCCGTCAGCCCATACATGGGCCGACGGGTCCGCCGTATAAATATCCCTGACAAACGGGTTCTGCGCCCTGCACAACGAAGGAACGGAGAAAAGGAACATTGCGACAACTAGCCTTACTCGTTCGCTAATTCTTATAGTCATAAATTAACAATTGTTGACAGATTAAATCAAGCCGATCATAAACCGGGCTCCGCCGCCCGGTTCGCACACGAGACCGGCCCCGCTATTTGACGGGCATTACCACCCCGACTATATCGGAAAAGTTATACTGCTTATAGCTGTCGTTCACCCGGACGCCGATCCTCGCATAATAAGTCCAGCCGGGCTGCAGGTTATGAACGACCGTCCGGTACGTTGTCGCTGCGATGGCACTACTCCAGTTGCTGCTGATGCTTACCGTGCTCGAAGACTCATCCTTGAACTTCGAAATAAAAGCGCCGCCCCCTACCAACGTCGTATTGTTTACAAACTCGGTGGCGTCGATTATTTGCGGCAATCCGTTTGTCCTGGGTGCTTGCAACTGGAAGGTCATCACCAGCGAGTCCGCATCCTGCACATGCGTAAGGTTGACGATCTCCAGGTAAGGCACTACCGTAAAATTCTGGGTGGTGGTGCCGCTGATGTCTTTCAAGATGCTGTCCACCGGCCAGAAAGCGCCCTTGGTAGGGATCACGCTGTAATGCCCGCTGTAGATCATCATATTTGAGTATGTGCCGTCCGGTTTGGAGGGAATATAATAAGGATCGGGATTGTCGCTCCAGCTCAGTTGCTTGAGCTCGATCTGAACACCACTCGCTTCCGTCAGCAAGTTCTTTCCCGTTACGCTATCGATGATATTCCCCTCAAATGTCGCATTCGGGGCGGCATAGTTGTCTACCTTGGTGCAGGAATTGCCGGCCAACAGCATCGAGGCGGCGATGATTCCATTTATTATTTTGTTCATAATAATAGCATTTTACAGTTTGTATTTGCGCCATAGGCGCTTGGTTAAAATTTCGCCCATGGCGCAAATACCGCCAATGATGGGCCTTCGGCCAGTGCGCCTGTGGCGCACTAATAACCTGGGTTATTGGGAAATAGATTCGGGTTCTTTCCCAGTTCTCCCCCCGGCAGGGGCTCGTAATACCACATTTTCTGGAAAGTATAGGTCCGCTGGAAAGTTTCCACCTGTTTCAAAAATATATACTTGTTCTCCGACGATACATAATAAGGCATCAGACCGTACAGTTTCCTGTTATCCAGCACCTGATCGGCAGTCCTCCATCTCCGGATATCCCACCAGTACTGGTGCTCGAAAGCCAGCTCTTTACAGCGTTCGTTTCGTATCGTATCGATCGTCATGCCGGACGAGGCGGCAGGCGCTCCTGCCCGGTCCCTGATTTGGTTGATATCAGTGAGCGCATCGGCCGGGTTACCCAGTTCCATGGCAGCTTCCGCATGGTTCAACAGCACCTCCGCATACCGCATGTCGATATAAGTCTGGGTGCTCTGGTAAAGACCGCAGGCCGACGCAGGCGCATTGTAATTCACGTACTTCCGAACATAAAAACCAGTACGGGTGTTGTCGTCACCCGTTGACGGGTTGAAGCCTACCTTCCCGATAATACGGCGGCCTGCATAGGTATCATTCGAGCTGGACGTAAATATCAGATTGGCGGTGCTGTTTGTATCGGGATAGGGCGCATTGGCGTCGTTGGGCGTATTCAGGTTGTTGCTCAACTCCTGTGCAGCGCTGCCGGTAAAGGTTTTATAAATCCCTCTTTGCTGGTCAAAGGTCAATCCCCTTAAGGTGGCGCCCGGAAAATACACGGTTGCCAGCAGCCGGGGCTCCAGCCCGACGGTCAACAGGTCTGCCAGGTTGGTAAACCGCCTGGGTGTTCCGTCGCTGTTGACAATCGGCAGCGAACCGAATCGCTCTACATAATCCTCCGAAGGATAGGTTCTGGAAAGACCATCCCCCGTCATGAGGCGATTGGTCATAGTGGCGTCCCAGCTATGCGGCCCGGCGTTGTCATTGTTCCTGTTGGGGTCGGACTGGGAATATTGCCGGACAAAAATATCTTCGTTGTTGGGTTTCAGGAACAGGTCGACATAGTTCTGCTGCTTGTCGGGATAGCCACCCGTGTAAAGGCTGAATTGTCCCTGCACCAGCTTAGCCGCATCATAGGCCGCCTGGAAGAATTTATTCGCGTCCCCTGCCGGAATGCCTGCAAACCCTTTCGTCCTTGCATCTCCATCGACATAATTGGTTGATCCATACCTGGCGATGGTTCCTGCATACAACATGGCCCTTGATTTGTAGGCCGGCGCCGCATATTTACTGGCGGCCCCCTGCTGAATCGCAGGGTGGTTGTTTGCACCCGGCGCCCACATCAGGGCATATGCGCTGTCGAAGTCCGAAGCGATGAAATTATACACATCCTCTTCCTTATCCCTCGGTACCTGGAGACTGGCGATGCTGGCATTGGGATCCACCACGTCCTTGACGATCGGGACACCTCCGTAACGTTTCACCAATGCAAAATAGGTATAGGCCCGGCAGAAGTACGCTTCCCCCAACCATTCGTTCACCTGGTCCGCGGAATACTGGGCAGGGGAATAGGTGAGGGCGTACTTGGGCAGGTCATGGATCAGGACATTGATAGTGCGGATCTTATCATAAGGCCAGAACCCGAAACCCTGCGCCGCATCGCCTGTACCGCCGAAAGGGCCTGCCATCTCCCCATCGATGGCGTCCGTATGATAAAAACACTGCCAGCGTCCTCCGTTGCCCGTCATAAAACCGCTGTTGGGCTGGTACACAAAGTCTTCCATGGGCAGCAAAGTGTAAATATTGGCCAGGTAAGCCTGCACTCCGTTTGCAGTGCTGAAAACCTGATCTTCCGAGATGATATTCAAAGGCGGCACATCCAGCTTATGGCAAGATCCCAGGATGGCTATCGCCAGTAGGACAATTATATATTTTAATTTTTTCATGATTTGAAGTTTTAGAAAGAAACAGAAGCCCCCACGCTGAATGTCCTATTCATGGGATACAGATAACCGCCTTGTGAAACGTTCCAGTCCTCGTTTGTCCTGGAGTCCGGATTCGAGCCCTGGTTTGTCCCTGTCTGTCCCGGGTGTTCCGGATCACTGTATTTCAACCCGGTGAGCGTGGCGAGGTTATAGCTGTTGACATAAACGCGCAGGCCTTGGATCCCCACCTTGTTCAGCAGGCTCCTGGGCAGGGTATACCCTATTTCAAGCGTTTTTACCCGCATGTACGTGGCGTTCTGAACAGCTGCCGTACCTTGCGCGATGGGTGAACCGGTAGTAGGATATTTACCCGGGACCCAAACCGTATTGGGGTCAAACATATTGGCATTCGGATCCGCAGGATGCCACCTGTCCATAAACTGAACCAATGCGCTCTTGGAGTACATCAGGGGTTGCGCCAACTGCTCCGCATACTGTACGTGAAAGTCGGTGGCGCCCTGTAACAGCACGGCTATATCGAAATTCTTCCAGCTGGCGCCCAGTGTCAGGCCGAAGTTGATCAGGGGGAGGTCCCGTGTACCAATGGGCACCATGTCCTTTGAATCGATGACACCGTCATGGTTCAGGTCCTTGTAGTAATAGTCGCCGGGGACGGCATTCTGGTTGCCGCCGCCCGTATTTATATTATATTTACGTATCTCGTCATAGCTCTTGAACTGGCCAGCGGCCACATATCCCCACCAGATATTCGAATACCGGCCCGTCTGGGAATTTAGGTATTGGTCATATTGGCTGCCAGGGCGTGTTTCCTCGATAAAACCATACTTGATCCTGCTGAAGCCGATATTACCGCTGACATTATAGGTCACCTGGCGGATGGTATGATGATGGGTAAGCGTGATCTCGACCCCTTTTGTAACGTCGCCGTTCAGGTTAGCCTGCAAAGGTTGTAAACCGGAGGTCCCGGGCACCTGGGCGTTCGGGATAGCCGGTATTCCTGTCCGCGTCCGGTTGAAATATTCGACGCTTCCGCCGATAAGCCCGTTGAGCAGGTCGAAATCCGCCCCGATATTGAAGGTCTTGGATTCCATCCAGGTCAGGTTCGCATCGGGTATCCCCAGGGGGGAGACACCGCCGGTATAGTTCCCGTTCAGCATGGCCCCGGGTCCGGGGTACGAATACCCCGATACCCACTGGTAGTTCAAGGCTCCGTCATCGCCCAGCTTGCCGTAGGAGGCACGGAATTTCAGGTTGTTCAGTACGCCGGGTGAAATAAGACGCTGCATGAAAGGCTCGTTGCTGATGCGCCAGCCGATCAGGGCGCCCGGGAAAAATCCCCAGCGTCCGGTGGGGCTGTATTTGCTGGAACCGTCTTCCCGGAAAGAAAACTCCGCCAGGTACCGGCCCTTGTAATCATAATCGAATCGCCCGATCACGCTCTTGGTCACCTGGTCTATAAGACCATTACCGTCCTGGGTCACTGTCCGGTAGTTGACATCCCCGGAATTGCCCGCAAAAAGATAGGGGATGCCCAATGAAAAACTCTCCTGGGCCTGGAAATTATCTCCCGTACCGTGGTTTTCTTCATACAGGACCAACCCCGTCACGTTATGGGCTCCGCCGAACTGCCGCTTGTAATTCAGAGAGAGCTGCATCAGCGTATTGGTGTTGGTATAGTACTGGCGCTGCACCGTGGACGGCGAATGGACCGTGGTCGGCAGGTACGCATTGTTCGGCGCATCGTAGGTGTACAGGTTAAAGGCCTTATTGACAATCGTATTGTCGGAGACGCTGTATCCATAATTGTACATGCCCTTTGCCATGAGGCCGGGAATACCGGGAATATCGTATTCCAATTGCAGCTGGCCCTGGAAATTTTTATTTTTATATATGTTCTGGCCTACCATATCGGAATTGGTCATCACCACCGGGTTGGCATTATCCGGCTCCAGGTGGGGGTATTTCGGGTTATTGTTGGCATAGATCGGGTCCGTCGGCAGCAGGTTCTCTGCATATTTGAATATGGTCCATACGGCCGAATTCGGGGCGTTCTTGGTGTCCGTATATCCGGAGACCAGGGCCGCTCCCCTCAGGCGCCTGGTAAAATTGACGTTTACGTTACTTCGGAAATTCCACCGGTCGTAATTGATGCTGTTCGTCCTGAACAGGCTGCCCTGTGTAAGATATCCCAGGTCGAAGAAATAATTCACCTTGTCGCTGCCGCCGGACATGCTTAAATTATGCTGGGACTCCGGAGCAAAGGTCCGGTTTATCGCCTTCATCCAATTAGTGGATGGCAACTTGCCGGTAGCATATTGCTGGATAAGGCTATCGGAAAAGGAAGGAGGAGCGGTAGTGATTGAATTAGTCGCGAAATTCCGTTTAATGGATTCGTTATACAGCTCCATATATTGTGCTCCGTTGACGGTTTGGGGAACATCCAGGAATTGCTGAAAGCTCTGGGAAAAGGAGTAATTGATATTGAACTTTCCATTGGCATTCCGGCCGCCGCGTTTGGTCGTCACCAGGATCACCCCGTTGGCCGCCTTTACTCCGTAAATGGCAGCGGAGGCGTCTTTCAATACAGATATATTGTCGATTTCAGAGGGGTCCATCCGGGAAAGATCACCGCTGCCGCGGGGTACCCCGTCAATAATGATAAGGGGCGGACTGGGATTACCGGTGGCGCTGCTGCCGTATCCCCGGATATCGTATTGGGTGTTAAAGGACCCGGGCTCGGAGCTCATCTGCTGTATGCGCATCCCCGGCACTTTTCCCGTCAGCATGTTGACGACGTTCTCATTCTTGGTCACTACCAGGTCCTCCGCCTTGACCACCGATACGGCGCCCAGGACATTCGCCTTTTTCTGTGTGCCATACCCTACGACGATGACGTCATTCAGGTTAGAACCCGGCAGGGCTTTTAAAAAAATATTAATGTCCCGCGGCGGGTCACTAATAATGTACTGGCTTTGCGTAAATCCGATATAACTGATGATCAATTCATCTCCTGGCCGGGCCATCAGGGCAAAATGACCGGAAGAATCTGTCGAGGTTCCCCTATTGCCCTTTTTCAGTTTGATGGAAGCGCCGGCCAGAGGCTCTCCTTTGTCGTTCGTGATCCTACCCCGGATGGCAAGGAGAGGCCTTGCCGGGGAAGATCCCGGTTGCTGGGCGTTTACAGAAGTCAGTGATAAATAAAGAAGGACGAAGAGGCCTGCCGTTCGCCTGAAAAAGGCAGACGCTGGCAAAAGCAGTTTTTTCATACTTTAAGCATTTTGGTTTAATAAAAAAGGTTAATGGTCTGGAAATAGCTACGGCATCAAAAAATAACTACGGCATCGAAAAGAGATACCGGGATCGGAAAGGAACCATTACAGAGGAAGAATGGGAAAGAGAGGTGTAAGAGGGGAGTCCCCTGACTAAGGTCAATTTTTTCATAGCAAGATCGTTTTAGACGTATACCTGCAAGAAACAGTCAGGGGATTAATTGCCGGTATAACCCTGCGATTAATTTTGAAATTAATTCCGCTTTTTAAAAAAAGATGATTAATAGAAGGGTTAATTATTCAATAATTACTCGCCGGCAAGGTAGAAAACCCCGGGAAGGATATACGCTTTTTCGTAGTCTGACGAAGAGTACCACGAAATTTCGTAGCCATTTCATAGCTCTTATTTTCATAACACGTTTATTAAAAGCTATTTACAATAACGGCATAGGGTTTGGCCTAGTGAATTACCCTTACAAAAAGGGCCTCATCTCCTCATCATTAATTATTCAACCGTTATGAAGGTATTATTCACCCGATTTTCCCTGCTGACAGCCGCCCTCCTGGGATTCGCAGCTGCCCATGCCCAGGCAGTTAACAATGGGCAACTTCGAATGACACAGCAGGAAGTCATCGCCCTCCGGGCAACCGGCGCCAACGCGCCGGGGTCTTCCAATTACAGCGCCGTTCAGGAAATAGTGCTCCAGGGCGATCCTTCCAAAGCCGGGCTCTATACCATTATATTAAAGATAGCGGCTAACACTAAAATTGCCGCCCATCTTCACCCTGACCAGCGGATAGCCACTGTCATATCAGGAACCTGGTATTTTGGGTATGGCGATAAATTCGATGAACGTAAATTGAAGAGACTGCCTGTAGGCAGTATTTATTCAGAAGTGAAAGGACAAAATCACTTTGCCATGACCAAAGGACCCGTCGTTGTAGAGATCACCGGTTACGGGCCTTCGGGAGTGACCTACGTGAATCCGGCTGATGACCCTAAAAAATAACCGGTCAGCGAGCCGCCTCCACTGCCTTTTGAAGGTCCGGATGTAAGGTGAAGAGCATCTGTATCGCTTCGGGGCTCAGGGACTTATCCGCTTTCACTTGTTTGACAAGCTGCACCGCCTTATTCATGTCGCCGGCCCTGGTATAGGCGGCGATCAATTCGATCATCCCCTTGCTGAAGCCAGGCATGTAGGCATGTAACCGCTCAAAACATTCAAGAGACTGCGTCGTATCCTGCATCAGCTTGTACATAAGCCCCCGGTAATAATCCTGGAAAGGGTCTTTATCGATGAGCGAGTCCAGTTTATTGACGGACTCCAGCGCCTTGGCATAATCTTTCTTCAGCACATAGACATCCACCTTCATCAAGTACATATTAGGCTCGTTGGGAAACAAGGACTCGTATTCATTCAAGGCTGCAGCATAACTTTCCGTTCCCTGCCCCTCGCTGATCCGGATATGGATCAGCTGAAAAATTTTTTGTTTCTTGAATTCGGCAGGGAGCTCATCATACACCTGCCCGGCTTTTATAAAATCCCGCTGTGCCAGCAAGGCCTTGATAGTATTGATCTTATTGATCTTCTCCTGGTCGGCTTTAGGCATGTCCCGCATGTTACTCTGCATCATCATCAGGGTCTGGGCCAATGTTTTACTGATATTTTCACCACTCATATAGACGAATATGTCGATCGCCTTGATAGTATCCCCCCTTTTAACTAATTCATAGTCATGGTAATTGATATTGCCATTCCCATACAGGCGAAACAACAGGTGCTGATGATTATCTTTTTCGTACTGTTTTACTAATTGATAACTCCCATCCGTACCCAATCCCTGCACGATCTGTTGCCCGAAACGCGCTTTCTGGACACCCTCTATGGCTCCTTCCAGCAGCCCCTTATCCAACGAAATATTAGTTTCCGCCCTCACGCGCCTGGCAAATCCCCGCTCGTCAAAGATTTTATCCAGTAACGTAGAATTGTGACGGGCGACCGATTTCTCAATTTTACGCGAAAGCTCCATAGCCTCTTCTTTCGTCACCGGTCTCTCCGGCATCGTACAGGAATGCAGCAGGACAGAGCCTATAAAAAGAGCAAGGAGGAAGGAAAGAGCAGGAGGCCGGTGTACCATATTATTCGTTTTCCAAATCAAAATAGACAAATAATCAAACTTTTCCTACTTCACCCCGTGATGGTCCATAAGAACAAAACCAGAAATGCAATAGCGCAATAAAATCCCGCGCCCGTTAGCCGGGCAGTATATCCAAAGCGGCAATCTCTGACTTGTATTTCACCGGCAACAGGAGATCCCTGACAAACCGGTCACACCGTAACCACCGTCCTGCCTTATAGAGTAACAGCACGGGCCATAGGAAGGGTGCCGGGGGCAATCCGATCAGCCGGCGCACCCGGACCGGCGCCAGCAAGACCTGGACCTGTAGTAAGAGTTGGTATCGGAAAGCCCCCAAGCTCTTCCGATACCGCCCGTACAAGTCGGGGGTGAAGACACTGCGAACCAGGTTCTTCTCTATGTTTACCGCCCGCTGATCCTTCCAGTCCCGGTAGTTACCGGGAAGTCCCTTCAACCCCATCCGCAATCCGACGCGATAAAATACATCGAAGACCTCCTCTTTTTCCACGTCCTTCAATCTGCGCTCCAATAACTCAAAAGACCGGATCGAATAATCGATCAGCATGAAGAGTACATCGAGATAGGCATCGTCGGGTATCCGGGCGCCCCGGCTTTTCTCCACACCCTGGTGCACAGCCGTGATCTTGTCGATAGCAGCCAAAGCGGCATTGTATTCCGCGAAAACGATGTCCTGTGCGTACCGGACCGTGGAAAACAACCTGCCAAGGGGATCGGCAGGCAACCGGCCGGTAAAATACAGCCAGTCCACAGCCTTATTCAGGGCAAACTCCGCGGAAGCCCCCGCAAAGATCAGCAGGACGGTATCCCCCCTCCCCCAGATCTTCCGGACAATGGACTCCTTCTGCACAAAGAATTCCGTCATATTTTAGGTTTTTACGATTTGCCTCACAGCCCTGATTCATCTCCTCCCCTATCAGCCCCCCAACCCATCTTCCTCGCCTCCTTTATCAATTTCCCCCTGCACTCCCCTTTCCAGGCCCAACACCAATAGAATCCCCAGGGTGTACGCAACGATATCCGTCCAGGTGAAATAACTTCCCAAAAGAACACGGCCCAGCGAATGCCCTTTGAAGCCCAGGCGATCAGCCAACCCGAAATACTGCCCCGTTTCGACCAGGTAGGCAAATAACAGCACCGATATAGCGGTGGGCAGGACAGGGAAATCCCCACAACTCCTCACCAGGCAATATAGGAAGATAACGACCAGAAAATCCCCCCCGTACGGACGTATAATGGGGTCATGCAGGCAGGCCCCGATGAAGATTTCCAACCCTAACAGCATGACAGTCAATAGAAAGTACCGGCCATGGAATCGAAATATGCGTTTTGTCATTAAAAGCACTTTGAACTACAAAGTAATGTAAAAAAACCATATTTGCAAAATGCTTCGTAAAAGTGTACCATTGCGGGAAGTACATGAGGAAAATCAGAGGAAAACATAAAAACAAACTATGAGCGAAGGGAAGTTTTTGACACTTTGGATGAAATATCTGCCAGCTATTAGGATTCTGCTAAAGAAATCGGTCAATGAAGATCAACAGATCTCATTGGGCAAAATGGAATTGCAAACACTCGACAACAGGAAAAATGCCAACTTCTCATTCAATTTAGCTATTACAAAAGGTAAAGTTGAAAATACCATTGGCGTCGCCGCCATTGGAAAAGATCTTTTTAACGTCTTGAGTAACGATTCAATAATCAAGAGCTTTATGGACGATAAAAATATCATGATCCAAATGACGAGGGCGTCCTTACTAACGCTTAAATCTACTCCGATATAGCAGAAGCAGACTGAGTGGCCTCCACGCACTGCTTTACCGCCGCCGCCGATACGCCCCACCAGCCTTTCGTCTATCCGTGTATGCTATTGACCTATCCGGACAGGGAGATGGTCAAATACGCTTGTGCCCTATCCCCACCCCCAACAGTTCCAATCTTAATTTCTCGTTGAATCCTTTTGCAGGATCACCGTGGGCGCTGTGTCATCATTCTTCTGGATTTGTATATACTTGTTCAGTTTTGTCTGCTCCTTCTCTATCCTTTCCGTCAGGTTCCGGATATCCTTATTCAGATCATCCAATCGATCCGCCGCTTTCCGGGCTTTCTTCGCATCGCTCCGGGCATCACTGGCTTCATTATCAGCCTGCCTCGCCAGCTTTCTATCCTGGGGATCGTTGCTCAGCTTATTGGCGGCCCTGCGATTGTCATCCGCCGATTCCTGAGCCTTCTCTGCCGTCTCTTTCTTTTCCCTCGTTCTATCGTCCACACTACTCTGCAACTTGGCCAGCTTCTCTTTGTCAGAATTGATCTTCGAAACAAGAGAAAGAGAATCCTTATTGACAAGTTGAGCGGAAGCAGCAAGACCGAATGACAGGATACCTACTGTGAAAAGTATACCTTTTTTCATTTTAGTAAATTTGGTTATGGACATTAAAGGCAAAATCCCTGCCCGTTTCTAAGTGTTTGTATGTATAACCAAACCCGCCTAAAATAGTTTGCTTCGCAACCAAAAAAAAGGCTATTTATCCCCTAAAATACTGATATTCAATAAACAACACAATTGGGGAATGTCTTACCCATTTGCCTGCCAAATATACCCCACTCACCGCTTAATAGTTCAACTTTCATTATGCATATGCGCAATTTATACTATCCGTTCCCCACCCATCACTCTTTCCTTTATTGGCAACCGTTTTTTCCCTATTTTTAAAGAAGGCCGCTGCCTGCGCACCTATCACCCCCATACCATTTAAAATAACTGTTATTATGAGAAAACTGTTTGCGTCCTTTACGCTATTGCTATTCATGATAGCTGCAGCCGAAGCCCAGACCCAGCCACGCTGGCTGCAGCAACCCGCTCTTTCCCCCGATGGCAAATGGATCGCTTTCGAATACAAGGGCAACCTGTTCAAAGTGCCGGTCACCGGCGGCGCCGCCATCGCCCTCACCATCAACGACTCCTATAACGGATATCCCATCTGGAGCCATGACAGCAAGAAGATCGCCTTCGCCTCCGACCGCTATGGCAACTTCGATGTCTATGTCATGCAGGCAAACGGCAGCGAAGTAAGCCGGCTGACCTTCAACTCCGGAAAAGATATTCCCTATGATTTTACACCGGACGACCAACAGATTATTTTCGGTACGGACCGGCATGATATTTATACTTCGGCCCGGTTTCCCTCGGACGCGAATTTTATTAAACTATTCGAAGTGCCCGTAAAAGGAGGCGGCAGTACAATGCTCAACAGTGCCGGCACCGAATATGTACACTATAATGACCAGGGCGACAAATGGATCTACCAGGATCGGAAAGGATACGAAGACCCCTGGAGAAAACATCACACTTCCGCCGTTACCCGCGACATCTGGGTATACGATATCCCTGGGAATGCCTACACGAAAGTCTCGGATTTCAAAGGCGAGGACAGAGAACCGGTCTGGGGCCAGGGAGAAACCTTTTACTATCTCAGTGAACGGAATGGCAACCAGAACTTATATAAATCCTCTCTGAGCAATATAGCCTCCCCCCAACAACTTACCCATTTCGAAAAGAACCCCGTCCGCAACCTCTCCCGCTCCAAAGACGGCCGTCTCGCCTTCACCTATAGCGGGGATATCTATACCCTGACGGAAGGCCAGGAGCCGCAGAAGCTGATGATCACCCTGGATGCAGACTTTGCCGGCGATCAATCCACCATTGTTCCGGTAAAAGGAGATGCCTCCGAAATGGCCATATCCAATGACGGCAAACAGGTGGCATTCGTATACAGGGGAGATATCTTCGTCGCCTCCGCCGATGGCGCCACCACCCGACGCATCACCAATACCCCCTACCAGGAAAGGATGATCGAATTCAGCCCGGATGGACGCTCCCTGCTTTATTCCGTCGAACACGATACCTGGGATATCGAACAGGTCACGATCGCCAGTAAGAGCGAGCTTTACTTCTTTGCGGCCACCTTACTGAAAACAGAGAATATCGTCGCCTCACCCAAAGATGAATTCCAGGGCGTATACTCGCCGGATGGAAAAAAGATCGCTTACCTGGAAGAAAGGAATATTTTAAAATCATACGACCTGGCAGCGAAGACTGCGACCATCCTCATTCCGGAAGGAGTCAACTATTCCTATGCCGACGGAGACCAATATTTCACCTGGTCGCCCGACAGTAAATATATTCTTGCCCAGTCGGCAGAAGGCAGCGGATGGAGTACCCAGGAAGTAGTGCTGATCAAAGACGATGGTTCCGGCAAAAGGACCAACCTTACCTGGAGCGGTTTCAATGACGAATACCCCCAGTGGGGGCTGGATGGCAAGATGATGTATTGGCTAAGTAACAAGAACGGGATGAAGAACCTCAGCCGCGGAGGCCAGAACGACATCTATGCCATGTTCTTCGACACCAAAGCCTGGGATCGCTTCCAGTTGAGCAAAGAAGATTTTGACCTGAAGGTAGAAGCGGAAAAGAAGGATTCAGCGACGGCCCGGAAAACCGCTGAACCCCTCAACCCCAACCTTCGGAACCTGGACGACCGGACACAAAGACTGACGGCCAATTCCGCCATCCTGAACGGAACCCGGCTCTCCAAAGACGGAGAACGGCTCTTCTACCTGGCCCGTTATGAAAAAGGGTTCGACCTCTGGGTGACCACCCTGCGCACACACGAGACCAAACTACTCGCCAAACTGGACGCACCCTCCGCGGAGCTGGAAATGACGAAAGACGGAAAATCCTTATTTGTCCTGACGGGCGGCGGTATCATGAAAGTGAATGCAGAGGACGGCAAGACCACCCCGGTTAAGATCAATACGGAGATGGAACTCAACGCATCGGCAGAGCGGGCTTACATCTTCGAACATGCCTGGAAGCAGGTCAAAAAGAAATTCTTCGACCCGAACCTTCAAGGCGTGGACTGGGTCTATTACCATGACCTCTACCAGCAGTTCTTGCCCTATATCAATAACAACTATGATTTCCAGGTATTGCTCAGTGAGCTGCTGGGCGAGCTGAATGGCTCCCATACCGGCGGACGATATGCTCCCGACTTTCCCAATGGAGATGAGACGGCTGCCCTGGGATTGCTGTACGACCTCAGCAAAAAAGGCGATGGGCTCCGGGTAAAAGAAGTGATCCCGGGAGGGCCCTTCGATATAGATGGCACGCATATGAACGGGAATTCGGTGATCGACCGGATCGACGGCATAGCTGTCACGTCCGGAGCTGACTGGGCAAAACTGCTGAACCGGAAGGCAGGCCAGCTCACGCTGATCAGTTTCCATGATGCCTCCTCAGGCGCTCCATATGAGGAAGCGGTCAAACCCATCAAACCCCGCATCGAGACCTCCGTATTGCTATACAAACGCTGGACAAAGATGATGGAACATATGGTAGACAGCCTTTCGGGAGGAAAAATCGGCTATGTGCACGTTCGTAGTATGGATGATCCCAGTTTCCGCGTCACCTTCGATAAAGTGCTGGGAAGGAATACCGACAAAGCAGCCCTGATCGTCGACTCCCGCTTCAATGGCGGCGGCTGGCTGCATGATGACCTGGTCACTTTCTTAAGCGGTAAATTATACTTCACCCTCCGCCCGCAAAGCCATATCACCAAAGGCGGCGAGCCACTGAATAAATGGACCAAACCCAGCTGCGTGCTGATGAGTGAGAGCAACTACTCGGATGCCTTCATGTTCCCCTATGCTTATAAGGAATTAGGCATCGGCAAATTGATCGGCATGCCGGTGGCTGGTACGGGAACAGCCGTCTGGTGGGAAACACAGATCGACAAACGCCTGGTGTTCGGGATTCCCATGATCGCCACCTATGGCAGCGGCGAGAGTCACGCTACGGAAAATCATCAGCTGGAACCCGATATCCGGGTCCCCAACGAATACAACAAGATCCTGAATGGAGAAGACCAGCAACTGGAAGCCGCCGTGAAAGAGATGCTGAGTACCATCAAAGAATAAGTCCGACACCTTAACAAGACGGGGAAATCGCATTGATTTCCCCGTCCTTTCTCCCCTCCGCTCCTCCTTAATAAGTGGCCCTTCCACGTAATGCATATCCAACTATCACCTCACGTTCCAGAAGAAGAGGTCTTGCCCATGTATTTCCGAAAATGCCTTCGAATATTATAACCCAAACTCATGGCTATGCACAAAGGACAGATTCCGAAGCGGAAAAAGAACAAGGCAAGTTTTTTATACCAGGGCAGATTTACGGGAATAATGGGACAACTCTCCCCATCACCGTCAAATTCCTTTATTCCCCAAATATTAACAGGCTCTTTCATTTGCATTTTTTTCATTTTAACATAGTTTCAATATCGGCCTTCATTTCTTCATTCGACACAGCAATGCTTACCTGTTGCAATCGCTGATGGGACACTGGGTTTATAAAAGTGACGATCCCCGTCGCCATGGATGGCTGCGCTTTCCCTTTCAATAACCCACAATGCTGCATCATCCGGCCCATCCCCTTTCGCGGAGAGGTATACACGGCAGCATAAAGATTTTCTTTCCTCAATGCTGCTTTAGACGCTTCGATGGAAATGGAATCTGTGAGGTCGTTCATAAAAATACGGAGCCCTTTATCCGTATAAGACATCAGGAGTGCGCCAGCCCGCTCTCCGTTGGCTTTGCATACCCGGCACCAGGTTGCGCGGTTGACTACTGCAATAAGTCTGGGTTCTGCATGTTTTGTGAAGCTACTGTCCTGAGAACTGGCAACATAGCCTGAGAGGATTAATAACAGGGAAAGAAGAAGTCTTACATTTTTCATTTTTAAGTTGATTTGATTTCCTATTTATACCAACTTAAAAATAAAATCACCCGTTTGAAATCAATAATTTTCTGATTTACGTTTCGCTTTCTTTACCTGTTCGATACATTTGTATTTTTGATTAGCCGCAGTATGACTATTTTTCCAGCCCATCTTTTTAGAGACGATCTCCATAGCGTCCTTATAAAAGAATATCGCTTTCAAAATCCGCTGACAATTTTCGGTGATCTTAGCCAGCCATGAACCTACCTTTTCTTCGTTTGTCTTTTCCGGCCTGATCTCTATAGAGAATAAGTCTGCTCCCTGTTGATATTTTTCTATGGCATCTACCGGTAAAAGCCGGTTATCCCTCAATCTTTTTAACCAAAGATTTTTAGCAATGGCCACCACGTAGGTTTTGAGGCTGGAAGTAAGTGTAAAGTCCTTCTGCCTTACCTTTTGCAGCAGAATAACAATTGTCTCCTGAAAAATGTCTTCCGCATCCTCCGTGCTTCCGAATTTATTAGTGACAAATGACCTCACAGATGGATAATAGCTTTTATACAAAGCTTCGAAATCTTCATTTTTTTCATCTTTCAGTCTGTTAATGAGGTAGTTATCTGATATTCTTTCCATTTTTTATGGTATAGGCTCATTTGTTCATACCCGAATACACGGATTATCACCCAATCAATTGAAAAAAAATCTTTTATTTCGATCAAACCTTAGTTGGGGATTTTTCAACCCATTCATTTTCAACCCCTTGAAAAATCCCCAACTAACCTCCGCCAAAACACCTCCCCCTCCTTGGAAGCATGAAAAAATCCCTTCTGACCCCTTTCCTGCTTGGTTTCACTCTCCTCGCCCAAAGCCAGAACGCCCTGCAGGGATAACCTCCCAACCGCTCAATTGGGACTTATCAATCAGGGAGCCTGATGAAAAGCCGAACCGTCAAATAATTTATCAGGTAAGAGAAGCGAATAAGAATATCTATCTTTTCCTATTGTCGGCTAAAGGTATGAATAAGGACACATCGAAGAAGATCCTATTGAATACTATCCGGATTACGGAGCCAAAAATCGTATTTTGTTAGTGCTCAACTCTCCGGACTCTAATTTCACAGACACAGCCGCTGTCGATGCATACATTCGTTCGGATACAGGCAGGAAATACGGGGTGACATTTTATTCCGAAAGTGAAATACACCGGCTGCAGAACCAGAAAAATGTAGACAGCATGACTACAAAAGATTTTAAACGATATGCCGCTAAATTTATGGAATTTAAAAGAGAACGTGACAGCTTATCCCAAAGTCCGCAGCAGGGAAATGGCTGTCGGATACGATCCGCTGATACCATCCGGCCAGCTCAATAAATTTTTACAACGATTTAGCAAAAACCCAGGATCCGGCCCCCCTGCCAACTTGCCGATCAGCCGGCCATCCGCAAAAAGTCAATTCTGTTTTCGCACGTATTTTGTAAGGATCACAATTACCTGCCCCTCTATTTTACCCTCGATTTGCTCCGTATTATCGGCTACCAACCGGATATTCTTTACCACCGTACCCATTTTTGCATTGAGGGTAGATCCCTTTACATCCAAAGATTTTATTAAAGTCACGGCATCGCCGTTCTGCAACAGATTACCGTTAGAATCCTTATGAAGCTCGACGGAAGCGTCATTATCATGATCGCCGGTAGCCTTGGCCCAGGACAATGTTTCATCAGGAAGATACATCATATCCAGGCTGTCCATCGCCCAGCTTTCCTGCTTCAACCGATTCAGCATACGCCAGGATACCACCTGTATACCGGGTACTTCGCTCCACATGGCAG